>Ga0116219_10001409_pt1 | contig 22360 bp, 20 predicted proteins | sample Sb_taG_4_FD_91019 | JGI IMG/M metagenome (GOLD analysis project Ga0116219, IMG submission 91019) | Peat soil microbial communities from Weissenstadt, Germany - Sb_50d_6_BS metaG | ecosystem: Environmental > Terrestrial > Soil > Wetlands > Peat | place: Germany: Weissenstadt | collected 2010-09-21
AATCCGGCCAAAACGAGCATCGCACGGAAACGCAAGGCGGCTGCCTTGGACACGGGTTTTCTCGAGGAAACCTTGGCTGGGGCACGAAACCTAGAGAAAGTTTGATGCGTTCGCCCTGGCGCAGACGCCCGGTACGGGGATTGCTTTAAGGGAGCGCATGAAGCCGTGCATTCCGGTCAGAACTAAGAAGCAATGGTTGGCGGCTCAGGATCCTCGGCACCTGACCGAGCGGGATCTGCTCCAGGCAATCCTTGCAAACTGAGCTCCACCAGTCGCGTCGTGGGTGGAGCAGAACTTGCGATCGCGCCATCCCGGAAACTGCCCGACCTTGGCCGTTGCAGGATCTGTCAGGCTTGCGGGTTTGCTGCCGATGGCGAAGCTCCTACAATCGTCTTGCGGGGCCCGGCCTGAGACTGGGAGTAGGAGAATATCGATGACTAAGTTTGATGAATTCTGCGATTCCTTTTGGGTCGGCAAAGCCAAAACCGAGGAAGGATGTCTGGAACGGGAGGATGAACTGCGCCGTCTCCCCGTAGCCGTTAGCCAAGTCTTGCAACGCATGTGCTCCTTTCTTCAATGTCCGGAGGGTCATGTCCACTACGTGGATCTTGAAACCAATGCCGTAGCCGGTACGGTTGAGAGCAGTCTGCCGCCGATAAGCTTCGACCATAAAAGAGGCCGAAACATCATCGGCCTGGAAATCAGGCTAGGCGAGCGACCCAGCAGAAATCAATACCCGGTGTGGCTCCGCTTCGAGTTTGTGCCCATCAAACATGGCGGGTTGGAATTTCAAGTGGGGCCGGACCTTTTCCAAGTGCCTGAGGAAGAGGAGAAATTCTTTAGCCGCGTCGCAGAAGCAATCAATCACTCATTGCGTCAGGGCTACACGGCACCGACACGCACCATTGTGTTTTAGGCGATCCGCCATGCCGGCCAACCATAGGCTGGACGTTGAAAGCTGACGTGCGCTGGACCTCCCCTGCTTGATCGAGGCCCTGTCAGTCCCAGCAGCATACCGGTATCCAGTCGGGGCGGTAGAGGTCCGCCAGACTCACATCTCGGCGGTGTTCCTCGCCGGCCCTTACGCCTACAGGGTGAAAAAGCCGGTCAACCTGGGCTTCCTGGATTTCAGTACTCTGGAGAAGCGGCTCCATTTCTGCGAGGAGGAGGTCCGCCTCAACCGCCGCCTGGCACCGCACGTCTACCTGGGCGTGGTGCCGGTGGTGGTTATTGGAAAAGGGTTGCAGTTCGAGGGCGAGGGCGAGGTCGTAGAGTGAGCTGTGAAGATGCAGCGCCTGCCCGACGAGGCCACCCTCCAGGAACGCCTCGGGCATAGTGAGGTCGGCGTCGAACTGGTCGAGTCGCTGGCTCGCCGGATCGCTTCCTTCCGCCGCGGAGCCGAGGCGAACGAGCGGATAGCGGTTTTCGGGCGGTTAGAGGCCGTGGCCGGGATCGTTCTACGGCTTAAGGAGCACGTTGACCTTTGCCCCCTTCACCGCCGGCTGGACCAAGCGTTGGCCATGGTGGAGAATGCCTTGCAGGAATCAACAATTGCAGAGCTGATCGCAGAATCGAACCCTGGCAAGGGAATTCCCAAGCCTCTTTGTCCGTGGCCTACCAAGCCAATTTCATCAGCGCTTACCGTTTTGAAGTCGAAGTGAAGCCAACTGGTCTAACGGCCATTCGTTCGCAAAGCCAATTTCCAAAAGCCCGGCAGGTTTGGCTTCGTGGCCAGTATTATCTCTAAAATCGTCCGGCGCGGGCTGCAATTCAGGAAATCTCGGGGCGCCCTCGTACATGGAATTTCGTGTTGACGGGATGATCGGCCGATAATAGGATAAAGACATGTGATTATCATTTGGAGGCAACGCGTGATCACCAAGACCGGAATTCACGCAGTGCGGGCGATGGTTGTGCTGGCGGGGCTACCGCCGGGCGCGCTCGCTGGAGCTGCGAAGGTTGCGCGGGAAATTGGTGCCCCGCAAAACTATTTGGGCAAGCTCTTGCAAACCCTGGCGCGCGCTGGGCTGGTGGAATCGCAGAAGGGATTGGGGGGCGGCTTCCGGTTGGCCCGAGACCCCCACGAGATTTCGCTGCTTGATGTGGTTGAGCCCATTGAGCACATCAACCGCTGGTCCGGCTGCATCCTCGGCCGGCCTGAATGCTCGGACGCGGCGCCATGCCCCCTACACAACGAGTGGAAGAAGGTGAGGGACGCTTACATGCGAATGCTGCGCAAGACGACCCTCGCCGAATTGGTGCGCAAGGGCGAAGCGTCCTTGTTGTCGATTTAGATTACGCGCACGTAACCAACCACAAAATACGGGAACCCATCCATCCGTACTCAAGCCAACTGGAGAAAGAATCATGCAACCCACAGACATTCTCAGAAATGAGCACCGCGTCATTGAACAAGTACTCTGCTGTCTTGAGCGCATCGCTAATCAGTTTGATTCGGAAGGAATCCTGGACAAAGATGCAGCTCGCCAGGCCATTGACTTCTTCCAGAATTTCGCGGACCGCTGTCATCACGGCAAGGAAGAGGCGTACTTGTTCCCCTTCCTGCAGCACAAGGATTTCCGCAGGTTGTCCCAGCCTGTCGCCCGCATGCTCATGGAGCACGACGAAGGTCGAGATCACATCCGGGCGATGATGGCAGCCCTCGATGAGGCGGAACCAGATGTGCGCACGGCCGTCACCCGTTTCGCAGCACACGCCCGTGCCTACATCGCGCTGTTGCGCGAGCACATTAAGAAGGAGGACCATTGCTTGTTCCCGATGGCTGAGGAAATCCTGAGCGTGCTTGATAAGCAGGCCCTGGACCGCTCCTTCCATCAGGTTGAACACGACGATATGGGAACCGGTACCCACGAAAGGTACCTGAAACTGGCCAACGATCTGGCCGACCATCTCGGGGTCGAACCATCCGTTGTTGAACATGCGGTCGGCCAGGGCTGTGGCTGCCACAGCAACTGACCTGCTGTAAAGCTGGAGTTTTCCATGAAGCATCTGCCAGGATCGATAAAGCGCGTGCGGTTTCGCACAGAGAAAGCCATCGTGGGGCAGAGAAACGCCGCCAAATCAGCCGTGGACGACATCATTTCAGCCATTTTTACCGGCAACTTTGCACACGAGGGTGGCCGTGAGCCCGTCCTGGCATCTCGATTGCATGGGCGAGGTTTCCGATCGCTGGAAGCTGCTCCAAGCCGCACGTGATGGGGAGGCAGAACGATGGCCTTGATGAATCCTTCTTCCCGGGGTGCGGGCGTTCGGCGGTCGTTGCTCTTTGCCTTGGCCGGTGTGGTTATCGCGCTCGCCGCCTTGATCGTTTGGATGAATCGGCCCGCAGGCGCGCCTCCGGTAGCGGAAACGCCGGCGCTACCGCCCGCCCAGCCCGAAGAAAACCGATTGGCCAGCGGCAAGGAGCTTTACGGCAACTATTGCGGCGCCTGCCACGGCGAGAAGGGAGACGGCGCGGGTCCGGCAGCCAAGTTCCTCTACCCCAAGCCGCGAAATTTCGGCGAGGGTAAATTCCGCATCATAAGCTCGGGAAATTACATGCCGTCGGACGAAGACCTATTTGGCGTGGTCACGCGCGGCATGCCTGGTTCGGCGATGTTCCCTTTCGGACATCTGAGCGAGTCCGATCGCAGCGCACTTATCGCGCACGTTCGTTCCTTGATGCGTGCGTCCTACGAGGAGCGGCTGCGGCGGGAGGAAGCGGAACGCGGGGAGCAGGTCGATACGGAGGAGTTACGTAGTGACATTCTGCGAATGCTGCAGCCGGAGCAACCACTCTCGGTGCCCAGCGAGATGCCTGGAGATGCCAACGCGATCAGTCACGGCCGGCAGGTCTATCTCAAGGTGTGCGCGGCTTGTCACGGCGAAAGTGGTAAAGGAGACGGCTCCCAGGACCAACGCAACGCGGACGGAACTGCCACCAAGCCACGCGATTTCACGCGCGGCATCTTCAAAGGAGGGCGCTCCGCCCGTGAGCTATTCAAGCGCATCACCCTGGGAATGCCAGGGTCCCCGATGCCAGCTTCGCTAAACACTTTGACACCGGCCGAGGTCGGCGACCTCGCGACGTTTGTGCTGTCTCTGTCCGATGCGGCGGCCCAGGAGAAGGTGGAGCACCGGCGCACGACCCTGGTCGCTCGGCGGACCGACACTTCCCTCAAAGATCCAATCCCCGAATCCACCTGGCAAAAAACACCGGCCCTGCCCATGGTGGTGAGTCCGCTTTGGTGGCGAGATTACGCGGAGCCCGACCTCAAGGTCCAAGCCCTGCATGACGGGCGATCTCTGGCCGTCCGCCTCTCCTGGCAGGACGCCACGCGCAACGACAGCCCTATCAGGCCGCAAGACTTCGAGGATATGGCGGCGGTCCAGTTCTTCAAAGGTGCTGTGGAACCATTCCTGGGGATGGGAGCCATCGACAGATCGGTCGACATCTGGCATTGGCGGGCGAGTTCGCATGGTTCACCAGCGCGCTTCGCCGATGTCGATACAGCCTGGCCCAATATGGCGGTCGACATGTATCCCTACGAACAACCAAGGCAAGGCCCTCGCATGCATGCCCCCGAGCGCCAGCCCCGGGACTTTGTCACCGCCTGGGCCGCCGGGAACCTACGCTCCGATCCTACGCAACCATTCACCGGAAACAGCCTCCAGGCCAAGGGCGTGGGAAGTGTCACCATGCGGCCACGAGTCTCTCAACTCGTAAACGCCACCGGGACATGGCAAGACGGGCGTTGGACGGTCGTTCTCGTCCGTCCTCTCGAGGTAGATTCGCAGGGCGGCGCACCGCTGGCGCCGGGGGACAGGCTTTCCGTTGCATTCGCGATCTGGGACGGTGCCGCAAGAGATCGAAACGGACAGAAGTTGGTCTCGATCTGGCACGATCTGAAGCTGGAGTAGCGTTCCGAGATATGGTCCGTTGACCCAAGGGGAATTCCAACGATGAACCGGCGCGACTTCATGAGAGCGGCCCTGGCCGGTGGTGGCAGCCTCCTCGCACCCAAACTGTGGGCTTTCGATGTCGTCAGTGTCGAGAACCCACTTGGAGTCTACCCCAACCGCGGCTGGGAACAGTTCTACCGCGACCAGTATCATTACGATTCCACATTCACCTGGGTCTGTGCTCCCAACGACACCCATATGTGCCGGCTCCGCGCGTTCGTCCGCAACGGCGTAGTGCTGCGCAGCGAGCAAAACTATGACCATGATCGCTACGGCGATCTTTACGGGAACAAGGCTACGAAAGCCTGGAATCCGCGTGGCTGCCCAAAAGGGTTCACGATGCAGCGGCGTGTGTACGGACCATACCGGCTCAAAGGCCCCGTTTTGCGCAGGGGTTGGAAAGAATGGGCTGACGCCGGGTTTCCTTCGCTGTCCGACAAGCCGGAGCTGCGCACGCAATACAAGTTCGACGATCGGGGAAACGACTCCTTTGTCCGGGTATCGTGGGACGAATCCTACCGGTATCTGGCAGCCGGCCTGGAAGCGATCGCGCGTACTTACAGCAATGACCAGGGGCGAGCGCGCCTGGTCAAAGATGGCTACGACGAGCTGATGATCGACCAGGTCCAGGGAGCCGGCACCCGAACGATCAAGGTCGGTTCCAATCTGCCCATCCACGGCGTCATTGGCAAGTTCGGCATCTACCGTCTGGCCAATGCCTTGGGACTGCTCGATCATCACGTCCGCGGCGTGCCCCCGGAAAAGTCGCGAGGGGCGCGCGATTGGAACGAGTACACCTGGCGCGGTGATCAGGCCCCTGGACACCCCTATGTCCATGGGCTGCAGGCCGCCGATATGGACATGAACGATCTGCGCTTTTGCAAGCTCGTGATTCAAGTGGGCAAGAACCTGATTGAAAACAAGATGCCGGAGTCCCACTGGCTCAACGAAGTGATGGAACGAGGCGGGAAGCTGGTCGACATCGCCCCGGAGTACAACTGCCCCGCTACCAAATCCAACTACTGGATCGGCGTGCGCCCGGGCCTGTCGGATACTGCGGTATTCCTGGGCATTACCAGAATCTTGATGGATGAGGGCTGGATAGACGCCGACTTCGTGCGCCGGTTCACCGATTTCCCGCTCCTGGTGCGCACTGACACCCTCAGGCGCTTGCGTCCCGAGGAGGTGATTCAGCGCTATCAGCCAAAAGACCTGAAAGGTGGCCCCTCTTACAAGATTCAGGGATTGATGGATGAGCAACGGGCGAAGATCGGAGATTTCACCGTCTGGGATGCGAAGGCCGGCAAGATCATCGCCATTTCGAGGGACGAAGTCGGCCAACACATGCCGGCCGAAGCGGCGTTAACCGGTACTTTCTCAGTAACACTTGTTGATGGATCGACGACCGAGGTAATGCCGGTCTTCGAGATGTACAAGCGCCACCTGGTCGACTACGACCTCAAGACGGTGGAGGAAATCTCGGGAGCGCCCGCGACCCTTGTCCGCCGGCTGGCCGAGGACATTTGGCAGACGACCAAAGCCGGCCATGCGGTGTCGATCCACATGGGCGAAGGAGTGAACCATTACTTCCATGCCACGCTGCACAACAGGGCCACCTACTTGCCGCTGATCCTGACCGGGAATATCGGCAAGCACGGCGCAGGGGTGTACACGTGGGCCGGCAACTACAAGGGCGCTCTGTTGCAAGCGTCACCGTGGAGTGGACCGGGCGTGGGCTCCTATGTCTATGAGGACCCTTTCAAGCCGGTTCTGGATGAAAACGTGCGGATCACTCATGAGCACCTGCGGCATTTGAAAGATGGTGAGGACCCGTCCTACTGGGCATGTGGGGAGAAGTTGCTTGCCATCAAGACCCCCGGAGGGCGCAAGGTCTTCACCGGCCGCACGCACTTGCCGACGCCCACCAAAGCCATCTGGTACAACAACGCCAACTTCCTCAACCAGTCAAAATGGATTTACAACATCATCGTCAATGTTCTTCCGAAGGTGGACCTGATCGTCGACCAGCAGATTGAGTGGACGGGATCGGCCGAGTACGCGGACGTGGTGCTCCCCGTCAATTCGTGGATGGAATTCGAGGACTACGAATGCGGCGCCTCCTGCTCCAACCCGTTCCTGCAAGTGTGGAAGGGCGGCATCAAGCCGGTTCACGATTCGCGTGACGACGGCGAGGTCTTTGCCGGCGTCGCCCGCGCACTCAGCGCCAAGCTGGGCGATCCGCGTTTTGCCGACTACTTCAAGTTTATCACCGAGAAGCGCGCCAAGGTCTATCTGCAGCGCGTCTTCGACAACTCAACGACCACGCGCGGCACGGATGGACCGTACGAGATCGACAAGCTCCTGGCCGGGTCGTATGGGGGCGAGCCGGGCGGCGCCCTGATGCTGTTCCGCACCTACCCGCGCGTACCGTTCTGGGAGCAGGTCCACGATTCGATTCCCTTCTATACCGACTGCGGCCGACTGTGCAGCTATACCGACATCCCCGAAGCCATCGAGTACGGCGAAAACCTGGTCTCTCACCGCGAAGGGGTGGAGGCGACGCCGTATTTGCCGAATGTGATCGTATCGTCCAGCCCGTATGTACGTCCCAAGGACTATGGCATTCCTCTGGACGCAACGGACGCAGACCTGCGGCAAGTGCGCAACGTGAAGATGCCCTGGTCCGAGGTTCGAAAGACGGTGAACCCCCTTTGGAAGCAGGGTTTCAGTTTCTACTGCTCGACGCCCAAGAGCCGGCACTCTACACACTCATCTTGGTCTACGGTCGACTGGCACTGGATCTGGAGCGATAACTTTGGCGATCCGTACCGCGCGGACAAGCGTGCCCCCGGTGTCGCGGACCGCCAGATTCAAATGAACCCGCGGGCGGCCAGCGACCTCGGACTCCATGAAGGCGATTACGTCTACGTGGACGCCAACCCGGAAGACCGCCCCTACGTCGGCTGGGCTCAGGACCTCAAGAACCCACGGCACCGCGCCTTCCGCTGCATGGTCCGCGTCAAGCTTAACCCGGGGCTGCCGTACAACTTCACGATCATGAAACACACCGGCTGGATCGCAACGGAGCGGAGCGTCCGCGCCCACGAGACGCGCCCCGATGGCCGGGCCCTCTCCCCCGAGACCGGCTATCAGGCGAGTTACCGGTACGGCTCGCACCAGAGCATCACGCGCGGCTGGATGCCGCCCATGCACCAAACTGACACGTTGTTCCACAAATTGACGGGGTCGATGGGGTTCACATTCGGTTTCGACGTCGATAACCACGCCATCAATACCGTGCCGAAAGAAACCCTCGTCCGTATCACCAAGGCCGAAGACGGCGGCATCGGCGGCAAAGGAGTCTGGGAAGCGGCGACACGCGGTTATGGACCTGGCAATGAGACGCCACAGAACAAGCTCTATCTGACTGGCGGTTATGTGAAGATAGTCGGCAACGCGTAGATACAAAGGAGCGCGATGGATACCAACCCCCAGCAGTGGGTCCCCAAGGTACACCCCGCTACCCGTTCGGTGGAGCCGGAAGACCCCATGACCTTGCACGCGACCGCCGTTCCTGGCGATCCGGAGGTCATGCTGCGCTGCCTGGTTCAGGAATTTGCCTGGATGGGTTGGGACGCCGAGCAGATTGTGCCCTTGTTTCGCGACCCGTTTTACCCGGCGCTCAACAGCTTGTGGTGCGTACATGGTGAGGCTGGCATTCGCCAGCGAGTCCAGGAGGCGCTGCGCCAATGCGCGGTGCTGAACGTGACCGCGACCGTTGTCGAAGAGCCCGAATCGTCGGAGTCGCAGCCCGAATTGATCGAGCTGGGGATCCGGACCAATCCCCATGGACCGCTTCAAGAGGGAAGTCATGTCAAAGGTATATAACTGGCAACTGGGCCGGGAAATGCTTTACCCCTACGAGGAGAAGCATCCCCAATGGCAGTTCGCCTTCGTCTTCAACACCAACCGTTGCATTGGTTGCCAGACCTGCACGATGGCTTGCAAGAGTACCTGGACCTTCTCACGGGGTCAGGAGTATATGTGGTGGAACAACGTCGAATCGAAACCCTACGGAGGCTATCCCCAGAACTGGGACGCGAAGCTCCTGGCCATGCTCGAGGCGGAGAATCCCAGGGCACAGATATGGAACTCCGCCAAGGCCGATGGGGACGGCAAACCTTATGGCGTCTTCGAGGGCAAGACAATCTTCGAAGCAGCGGAGAAGCGCGTGGGACCAGAGGGTTTCCAGGGAGCCCTGGGTTACCTTCCCACCGATGCGGAGTGGCGGCATCCTAATATCCACGAAGACACGGCCACTGGTGGGACTTGGCGTGAGGGACAGTTTGGTGGGTCCACTCAGCTGCCCGAGCACCGTGTCTGGTTCTTCCACCTGGCCCGCATCTGCAATCATTGCACCTATCCCGGCTGCCTGGAATCTTGCCCTCGCCAGGCCATCTACAAACGCCCCGAGGACGGCATCGTCTTGATCGACCAGGAGCGCTGCCGCGGCTACCGCAAGTGTGTCGAAGGCTGCCCGTATAAGAAGGCGATGTACCGCGGCACGACGCGGACAAGCGAAAAATGTGTCGGTTGTTTCCCACGCATCGAAGGTAAGGACGACACCCTCAGCCACGAGGGCGCGCCCCTTGAAACGCGCTGTATGTCCGCGTGCGTGGGCAAGATCCGCCTGCAAGGGTTGGTGCAGATCGGCACCGATGGCACGTGGACGCACGATCCTGCCAACCCGCTCTACTTCCTGATCCGAGAACGCAAGGTCGCCCTGCCGCTCTATCCCCAATTCGGAACGGAGCCTAACGGCTACTACATTCCGCCCCGCTGGGCGCCGAGGGGTTACCTCTTGCAGATGTTCGGACCGGGGGTCGAGCACGCGATCGAACAGTATTCGTGTCCCGATCGTCAACTTCTGGCGGTGCTGCAGCTCTTCCGGGCCCAAAGACACATCCTGTTCCGCTACGAGATCAAGGAAGGTCCGAAGATCGCCGAGATCCCTGTCACGCTTCCCTCGGGCAAGGTGAAGGTGCAAGAACTCTTTAACGATACAGTGCTCGGTTTCAACAAGCTCGGTAAAGAGGTTGTCCGCATCACGATCGAGGAGCCGACGTTCGAACGCTCCAAAGAGCAGCACGTGAATTCGATTTGACGCAATCCATTCGGGACACTATCGACAGTCCCGGCGAGCCTCACGACGGAGAAGCGCGATGCACAGCCTTGACAAGATGCCGGAAGCGATGGCGGACGACCTGGCTCGCGAGTGCCTCTACCGCTATCTCGCTCTGGCCCTTGGCGATCCCCATTCTTCGGAATGGCAAGCTATTCTCGACGCGGACAACCAACGTCTTGCCTGCCAGTCGGCAGACCTGCTGCGGGCAGAAGCGGCCTGCGATCCTACCCCACTCGGTTTCGGTGAGCTGTCTCCCCAACACCTTGATTTGCGTCCCGTTGTGGATGAGTTGCGCAGGCCGCTTGGCGACATCCGCGACGACTACAATAGGGTATTCGGGTTGGTGCCTGCGCGCGAATGTCCTCCCTATGAGACCGAATACCATTCCTCCGTAGAAACGTTTTTCCGTTCCCAGCAATTGGCAGATATTGCCGGTTTCTACCGGGCCTTCGGTATCGAACCCGGACGTGAAGCCGCGGAGCGGCCGGATTTTCTGCCCCTCGAACTACAATTCATGGCCTTTTTGCTGCTGAAGAAACGGCTGGCCGCGGTGGACGCGGATATGGGCGCTGAGGAGCATGCCCGCATCTGTGCAGAGACCGAAAGTACTTTCTTCCGAGAGCACCTGGCGTGGTGGGCGCCGTCCTTCGCGGCGGGACTGCGCCGTAAGGCAGTAGAGGGTCTGTACGCTTACCTGGCAAGCCTACTGGCTGCATTCCTCACCATCGAGCGGCAGCGCTTCGAGCTGCCGCCCCCGCGTGTACCGCTGCAGCCCGCGATCATCGAACGCCCCGAAGAGCAAGCAAATTGTGCCGCCTGCTCAAGCTCCGTCTAAACAGCGCCGAGGGAGAAGTGCGATGACTGCGAAAGCGCTTCAAGATGACATGGGCAAGGTAATGATCCCGGATCTGCTCCGTTCCACTCCGCGCGCGCGTCCCGTCCTCGACCGCTACGGTCTGCGCGGCTGCGGGGGGCCGATGGGGCCGGTGGAGTCGCTTGAATTCTTCGCCAAGGCCCACGACGTGGCGCTGCCGCAACTTCTCCAAGAAATCCGTGCTGCGCTCGCCCAGCCAGAGGCCGTTGCCGTAGGGCCCGCCTCGAGCAATCAGGACGCATTGGCGGATGGGATTTATCGGCCCTTCTTCAAAGCGGGAATCGTCACCGTTCTGACTGCCGGGGCCGTCTGGGGCGCCTATCTGCTCTTGCGGATTGGCTTCGCTCGGTCTTTCACCACGGCGGGCCTGCACGACGTGAACGCTCACGGTCATGCCCAGATATTCGGCTGGGTCGGACTCTTTGTCATGGGTTTCGCTTACCAGGCCTTTCCACGGTTCAAGCACACGTCCCTATCCCAACCGCGCCTGGCGCTGACCAGCCTGGCGCTGATGCTCACGGGTCTTCTGGTCCGCTCGATTTGCGAACCCTTGTCCAGCGGTTTAGATGGAATGGGAGTCCTTGCCGTCAATGCCGCCGTGCTTGAGGTCATTGGCGTCGGGCTCTTCGTGTGCATCATTCTCCATACGTTCGCCACGGCCGGGAAGCAGTGGGCTGCCTACGACTACTACATTGTGTGCGCCCTCGGCTGGTTCCTGGTACAGGCTGTTTACGAGGCAATCTACCTGGCAGCCACCGTATCGGTAACGGACCCGGAGAAGCTCCTGCAGCTCGTCAGCACCTGGCAAGGGCCGCTGCGGGAGATCCAAGTTCATGGCTTCGCCATGCTAATGATTTTCGGAGTCAGCCAGCGTATTTTCCCGCATTTCTATGGACTGTCATCCCCCAGCTCGCGTAAAGCGTTCGCTGCACTCCTTGCCGTCAACGTGGCGATTGTCGGTGAAGTCGTCGGTCTGTTCCTCATGCGTACGGAAGCCCATGTCTGGGCCGTTCTATGGTACGGTTGCGTGCTTCTGCTGACGGGCACGGTGATCGCGTTGGTTTGGAGTTGGCATATCTTTGCAGCAACTGCAGAAAGCGATCGCAGCCTCAAGTTTCTCCGTGCGGGCTACATCTGGTTATTCGTTTCGCTCGTCATGCTCTCACTTTTGCCAGTCTACCAGTACGGGCTCTTGCGCATTGTGGCGCCTGAGAGCAGCGCGGCTCATTTGGGTTTTTCCCATGCCTACTACGGCGCCGTGCGGCATGCCGTCACGGTCGGGTTCATCAGCCTGATGATTGTCGGGGTCGCAGCGAAGGTGGTCCCGACCCTGAACGGGGTGGATGTGCGCCTCCTGTCGCCTTTGTGGGGCCCGTTCTTGCTCATCAATACAGGATGTGCACTGCGCGTGGTGACCCAGATCTCCACCGATTTTACTGAACTGGCTTTTCGAATCACGCCGCTAAGCGGTTTGCTCGAGGTATCGGGGCTTGCGCTGTGGGGTATCCATCTCTGGCGAATCATGGATGGTAAGGCCAGAATTCGCTCGGCTCCGCCTTTGGACGCTTCCGCATATGCCTCCGTCGTGCCCGGTGAACCTGTTGTGGAGAAGCACCGGGTCGGCGATGTGCTCGATCATTATCCCGAGCTATTGACTGTTTTTCTGGAATTCGGTTTCAAGCCATTGGCTAATCCGCTGCTTCGGAGAACACTCGCCCGCCAAACGACCATCGAAAAAGGGTGTCGATTGCTCGGGATCGATGCCGCAGTTTTGACCGAGGCGCTGAATGCAAAGCTGAGGGAGCAATCCTCGCGCAGACTTGCCTTGCCAATGGCAGCAAGCGCCTCGCATGCGCCACACTCGCAAACAGGGACTGACTGGTAGCGACTGTTTGGACTTGCAGCACCGTCCTGACGTTCGAGGGTTCGCAATGCAAACTCCCGTGGAATGCACACAGAATGGCGCGGCAGCACGCCAAAGTCACCGCGCAGGAGGAAGGCCAACCGCCACCAGCAGCCTTAAACGATTGTTCTTTCCGCAACCCGTGCGCGTCCTTCCTCACGCACGCGCGTGGAACATAGGCGTTCGTACTGTCCACATTGCTGTCACGGGAATCTTGCTCGGAGGACACGCATTCGCTGTGCCGGAGGATCGGCTGCGTCCGATGTTTTGGTTGACCCTGGCAACCGGTCTAGCCCTGATCTTCCTTGAGGCCTATCCAAGTTGTCGCTGGTTCTACCAATGCCGAGGGGCCCTGGTCCTGTTGAAACTCGCGCTCCTTGCGGCAATCCCCGTGTTTTGGGAGTTTCGCGTACTACTGCTGCTTGCAATCGTAGGCATCGCATCTGTCGGCTCGCATATGCCCAGGCGTTTTCGCTATTATTCCTTGGTGCACCGCCGGGTCCTCGAATGAGAGTTTCCCTTAAGCGCTGCTATGAGAGAAGTATCATGACGAATCCATTGCCTTGCCGACCCGGCTGGTTGCTTTACGACCGCAACAGCGTTGTCAGAAATCTCACTACGGTACTCCTCATCGGCTGCCTGGCTTCATCGCTCCGCGCGGCTGATCTTGATGGGGAGCCCATCAACTACGCCAAGGCACCAGCCCACAATGCGGTCGCACGACTCCAGGAACGCATCGAAGCAGGAAAGGGCAAGCTAACCTATGAGAAGACTTTCGGTTACCTGCCCTCTTTGCTGCGGGAGCTGAACGTCCCTGTCTCATCGCAGATGTTGGTCTTTTCGAAGACCAGCTTGCAGCAAGCTCGAATCGGGCCACAGAAGCCCCGGTCGATCTTTTTCAATGAGGACGTGTACGTTGGTTTCTGTCAGCGCGGCGACGTGTTGGAAGTCAGTGCCGTCGATCCGAACCTGGGTCTTGTCTTCTACACGTTGGATCAAAAGTCGCCCAGCAAACCCGTGTTCACGCGCCAGCAAGATGCCTGCTTGATTTGCCATGGCTCATCGGCCACCGAGGGCTTACCTGGTAATGTCGTGCGCTCGTTATATCCGGATAGTGACGGTTTCCCAATCCTTGCCTTTGGATCCACGCGCGTCGATCACTCCACTCCGCTCAAACAGCGATGGGGCGGGTGGTATGTTACGGGCACGAGCGGCAAACAGACTCACCTCGGAAACCTGATCCTCGAGGATAAGACACCACCCGAGCAAATTGATAACTCGGCCGGCAGCAACGTTACTGATCTCAAGGACCGGTTCCCCCTGGCCTCGTATCTGTCCCCGCATAGCGACATTGTCGCCCTGATGGTACTGGAACATCAAGCCGAGGCACAAAACCGAATAACCCGCGCCAATCTGCTCACGCGCCGGGCGCTGTACGATGAGACAGAGATGAACAAGGCACTGGGCCGGCCAGAGAACTACCATTCGGAAAGCACGGAAAGCCGCATCAAGAACGCCGGCGAGCCTCTTGTGAAGTACTTCCTCTTCAGCGACGAGGCTCGGCTTACGGAAAAGGTGCAAGGAACCTCAGGGTTCGAGCATCAGTTCCCCCAGCGCGGTCCGCGCGATGGCCGTGGCCGGTCCTTGCGCGATTTCGATTTGCAGCACCGCTTGTTCAAGTATCCTTGCAGTTACTTGATCTATTCCACGGCCTTCGATGCACTGCCGGTGCTCGTGAAGGATTACGTGTACCGTCGGTTGTGGGAGGTGCTGAGCGGAAAAGATACCAGTGAGAGCTTCGCCCATCTTTCAGCCGGCGACCGCCAAGCTATCCTGGAAATCCTGCTGGCGACCAAGCCAAACTTGCCAAGCTACTGGAAGTCTGGGGTCAGATAGTGAACGCATGGTGCAGTGCCTGCAAAAAGCGCTGTGGTTGAACTTTACCTTTCCAGATCTTTACCACCTGAAACTGTACTGGACCGCGCAAAGACTCGGAGAGCCTCGGCCGTTCTCCGTGAGGAAATCGCCCGCGTACAGCTTGCAATACTGGACCCAAATGTCTTGGTGCGCGCTTAGGTGGAAGTTCGTGTAAAAGGTCAGCTCCTCGCCGACGCTGGTTGCCTCGCCATTCACAGCTTTCGCGGGGCCTGCAAGGGTTGTCCCCAGAATTGGCGCTCCGGCCGAATTGTAGAGCGAATCTTTGGGGCTATCCAGGTGCAAAATGTGGTACTGCACGCCCGCTACCATCCACTTTGTAGGCCAGAAGTAAAAGTGGAAATTCAGGTCGTCGATGTTCTGCCGGCCGACAAGGTCGATCCCTCCGAAGTAGTAGTGGCCGAATGGGAACAGCTGATTGAACGTGCGATGCACGGAGCCGACGCCGGGATGCGGATCGCCCTGGGCCCAATCGAAATAGACCCAGAAGGTGGGGTCCATCGGCACATCGGCGCGGTGGTAGCCGCCGCCCACAGTTGCGGCGCCGGCGGCCGTCACTTGGTTGGCCCAGCTGCCGAACTGAAACATGCCTTCGCCGTCCCAGAGGAAGTTGTGTGAATCGCCAGCGTAGCGGGTGCCAAACGTGCTTACATTGAAGCCGTCCACGTCTCCATACTCGCCCTTAGCAACCTTGTTGGTGTTGTCCAGGTTGAGATAGTACAGATCCACTACCTGGCCCTTCTCCGGCCGGTACGTTGTCCACAGGCCCTCGAAGTTCTGTTTGCCATCCCCACCATCGTGGTAGTCAGCCAAGTTCAAGATCACGGGCTGCACCCAGAATGCATCGATGTCAAGCTGGTCGGTGTGCCAGAACCCCTTGACGCCCTGGAACGTCCTCTGGGTGTTGGCCCAGTCCAGAGGAGAAATCAAGCGCTCCGAGCCGTAGAGCAGCTCCTGGCGGCCGCCGCGGATGTAGATGGGATTGTCGTCCAGCTCGAACACTTTCAGATCGAAGAACAAGTTCAGCATCGTCGGACGGACCTGGTCGATCGGTGCTGGGGGCAGGTTCTGGTTGGAGATATTGGCGGAAAGGAATTCGGCGTAGACCCGGAACACGTCTTTGTACCAGAGGTCGGTGTAAACGCGCGTACGCATGAGATCGTAATTGTTGTCCGCGCCTGCCTTGTTCAAACGACTGTCCACTTCGTTCATGTAGCGAAAGCGCTCTTCGCCGCCGACCGAAAGGAGCCAATCATCGCCAAGGTGAATTCGTTTGGTGAAGTCGAGCCAGCCGTGCTGCGTGTTATTGGTGTCGTCCAGGTAACGAAAATCAGCATCGAAGAAAGGGAACGGACAGACGCTAATTGGGCCGTAGGGAAACTTTGGAGGATTCTCGCGCTCGTAGCCCAACAAATTGTCCCACGCGGAATAGTATCCAGGGCCCGTGGGGGCAATAACGAAATTCCCCAGTCTGGGGAACAGCGTGACCGGAGGATTCTTCGCCCAAAATGGCTTCTCGTCTTCGCCGGCGGGACATCCCTCCGGTCTAGACGCTGGCGGCATGGGATCCGAACTGGCGGCAGGTTGGGGTTTTGCGGCTGCTGCCTCGGCCGTTGGAGCAATCGTTAGCTGGGAAGGTGGTTGTCCCAGGCAGACTGTCGACACTACTAGAAACCCGGTGGCGTTGAGGGAAGCTCTCATCCATCCATGGATTCGAAAAGTTGCCGATAGCATGCTTGCCTCGATCTGTTGGCCTCCCTGCCTCCCGGCGCCAGAGGCTCTGACTGTGCCGATAAGCACGGTTGCCAAATGAGAATTCCTTCTCTCTCCCGCGTATCTTCACATATCGGGCAAGCAATGGGCGAGGGAAGAGACTGATTGAAGGGAAATGATGGTATTGCTGCCTTTAAGGACCATAAAGTGGGAAGAGTCTATTTGATTCGAACAGCGCCGAGTACGACGGGGTACAGGGCAATGTGACGATCACCTTCCGTCCCGACAGCCTCCCATGCCTGGCAGCCGAGGCTGGTGGCCCAAACCAGGAGACCAATGCATGACCACGCCGCATACCATCGAGTGTACTCTCCCGCTGCGCCGGCGCGGCCGGGCAGGTCACCAATCATTACCGGCAGAGCCGGCGGCGCCGCCTTCCTCCCCGACCGACCGGACAACGCCCTTGCCCGGCCGGGTGCCGCGCGGCGCGCCTCATGGCTCTGGCGCTACGCTATGAGCAACTCCTCCGCAGACGTCAGGGCCCCATGTTGTCGCCGCTCGCGGAGGCGTGGTTGAAAATGATGAACGTAGCTGCATCGAACGTGAACGTCCCCAGGCTGTAGACGAAGTCCTTCGAGCCCCGTGGATGGGCCTCAGTAGGGGTAAGGGTCGCCAGGTCGAGATCGCCACAATCGCGAGCCAGGCGAATCACTTGTCGTCGAGCACTCTCACGGTGGCGATCGACTTGAGCAAGTCGTGATTCGCGAACTTCCACACCACGCGCTTATCGCGGGTGACCTCGAATGCGTGGGCGCCTTTCCCTTCCTGGCCGCGCAGGAAGTTACCCACCAGATAATTGCCATTCTTGAGGATTTGCAGGCTGCTGATCCAGGTCAGGTTGAGTTCCGGAGCGTCCTTGGCGCCGAACTCCCAGACGATCTCGCCCTTCGGCGTCACCTCGATGATCCGCTTCTGGGTACCGCACGAGACAAGCGTGTTGCCATTGGCCAGCCGCCGAGCGTCGCCCGAATTCGTGACGTTCTTGTACTCCCAGACGACCGCACCTTGGGGATCGACTTCGCGGACGGCGCCTTCCCCTTCGTGGGCGGCCAGGATGTTGCCGTTGGCGAGCTTGTGGAGGTTGCGGACCTGGAGGTGGTAGCCCTTCTCGGTCGTGGTCAGCTTGGTGGTACGCACGACTTTGCCGTCCGGATCGACTTCGACGGCCTGGCACGGTCCTTGTTCGCCGATGAGCGTGTTGCCGTTGGGCAGCCGCTCGCAACCGAGGACTTGCTGGCATTTGCTGACGTACCTCCAAACGGTTTTCTTGTCACGATCGATCTCGGCGACTCCGGTGGGGTCGCCGCCGAATGCGTATACGACGTGTCCATCGGGGAGGACGTCGAAGATGACAGCGATGCTAGGGAACTTGTATTCCGAGACAAGTTTGCCGTCGGCATCGAGTTCGACGAGCCGATTCGGACCCTTGCCGTACTCCGCGACCATGAGGCGATGCTTAATGGGGTCGCCGCCGAGAGCGTTCGAGGCGATCGCGAGAACAACGATAACTGAAAAGCTGGTCAACTGGCGCATACGACACCTTTTTGCTAACGATGAAAAATGGCCGCCTTTTCCTTCGCTCACTGCGCTGAAGCCTTCCCAATGGTCGGGGATTCGCCGAAATTACGACCCATCTTCGAAGGGCCTAAATCGTCGTCCGCACTTGCAGCAGGATTCGCCAGATTTCGAGTGCTTCAGAAGGAACCCGAAGACCTAGATCTTTGGGAATTCATCTCTCCTCTGCCACCGAGGACCAATCCGACAGTATACAGGCCGGCTGTATACCGCCGAGTTGGATGAATCCCCCACTATTAAATAAGACAACGCAAGCCGGGAAAAGTGTGACATCTCTCCGACGCCCAAGGAAGATACCAACTCGACATGCGGCTGCGTGGACCGCTCGTGCAGGAATGCTTCCTCGCGCTTCTACCGAGTTGGTGTCAACCCCTTTTTCTCCAGCTTGGCGATAAACTACTGGATTCGGAGCCACCTGGCGGCTCAAAAGGGGCTATGGCATCGTCACGGAAGCTCTCCAGGCCATGGGGAGAGCGGGTCGCACATCATTCCGCTTTGACGCGAATGTCGCCCAGGTCGAGGGTGCTGCTTGCCTTTACCGCTTTGGGGTGTGAGCGCGTCTCCGGCCCCAGCCTTTGGCGGTCCCTGGCAATGGCGAGTTCGAACTCCAAGCCGGGGACGATCCCTTCAAGGCGGAATCGGCCGTTGTCATCGGTCCGTAGCGGCTCTTGAACGCCGCTGAGTTGCCTGCTCAGGTCGCGCCCCAACGTTCCTGAATAGAGCACCGCCACCTCGGCTGCTGGGATTGGCCGTCCTTCTGTATCCAGCAACCTGCCGGTGACAATGCCCGTAGGCCCAAGGCGCGCCGCCAGCGGGCCATTCTCATCGCCTCGAACCGTGACAATCACGGCCAACTTGCGCTCGGGGTGCACCAGCAGGAGTTGCCGGGGTTGCTCTGGGTCGAGCGCGTAGACCGGACAAGTAGCGGCCTCCACGAAGATTGCCTCCGGCCACATGCTGCTGACCCCCGCGGCAATCGCTCCCGCAAGCGGCTTCCCCTCGGCATCCGCAACGCTCACGCTTACGGTCCTGCCCCGGTCGAGGACCAGGTCGCGTGCCAGGTTGGATCCGCCTTCACCGATATCCACCACTCTGGCTGCATTGTAATGCGACAGCGACGCATTGCCGCCGTTGCCCGCCAGAAACGAAAGATCGCCTTCCGGATCCGTGTGAATCTGAACGCGCTTGCGGTCCTCCGCGTCGAACTTCGCTTTCTTGTACAGATTGATCCAAACATTGCCGGCGCGGCGGCGCGAGTCGATGGCACGAGCCAGGAGTACGCCGGAGCCAGGTAAGGCCACGAGGCGAAAACGCCCGCTTGCATCGGTCCGCGCGGTGAACCCGAGATCGATCGGCGCCTGCTTCAGGAACTTGTTGTCCGGTAAGGGCATGAGACTGACGTCGATCTTGTCCAGACCCACGCAGGTCGCCTTGTCGACGACACGGCCCGTGAGGAGGACACCGTGCGGCAGCTCGATATCAGCCTTGACCGTAGTGAAAGGGCCCGGGCCGGAGGCCAATCTTACCCAGCGGTCGATCAGCAGCGCATTCTCCGGCGGCATGACATGGAGCGTGTAGCGCTCGGTCTTGCGTAAACCACGCAGACGAAAATGGCCGCGGGAATCGGAAATCGCTCGGTCGCCTGGCCCCTGGATGGTTGCTCCCACCACCGGGTTGCCGGTCCCGGCCTCCCGCACCGTTCCCTCCACGGGCGCGATGGGCTCCAGCACGTGCGCCAAATTCGGCCCCAGGAGCGTGGTTCGCCAGCTTTCCAGGCCGGCCGGACTATCCTTCGCCAGCTTTCGATTGATCGTTCGAAGATCCAGGCTTTCGCTGGTGACGACGATCACCGTGCTTTGCACGTAGTCGGGGTGTTTTACCTCGAGGGTGACAAATCGGTCGGCGCCGATACCCGGGATCTCCACCTTGCCTTCTTTGTCGCTTACCGGCGGATGCAAGATGGGAGCCAGCGGCAACATCAACCCTTTTCCAGGTGCAAGCTCCGTGGCGCGCGGGCTGCGCTGCCAGGCCTTGAGAGATTCCTCGAGCTTGTCGGGGGCCATCACTCCGCCGACGTTGACTGCCACGCCTGGAATTGGCTTCCCCTCCGTGCCCACGATGCGAATGCGGACCGGCATGTCCCTCACCAGGTGAAAGGTGATCTTGTTCGGCAGGCCGTCTGCCGGCAGATCGACCCAGTCGAGGCCCAAGCCGTCCGCGGCGGCGATCAGCGGAACCGGCTGGCCGCGATTCTGGTGGTGAGCGTCAGCGGTCGGCAGTTGTAGCGAGAAGCGGCCGTCGCTGGCGCTGGTGCCGCGCAAGAGCATGTCGACGTCGCCCGCGACCGCTCCCTTGGGCCAATGGAGCAAATAGAGCCGAGCGCCAGCGACAGGTTTGCCTGTCGGCCCAAGGACCTGGCCGCGGACTGCTACCGTCTTGGCCGAAGCGCTCTCGGCTTCGGTTGCCTGTCCCCGGTCGGCTGTCTGCGTGCGCGGTTGTGGCCATTCAGGCTGGGCCGACGAATTTTCCAGCCCCGTGCGCTTGGCAATCAAAGCATGGCAGGCCAGCACTCCCGTGCCCGTGAAGATGGTTACCAGTATCAGAATGACGGTCGCGATCTTCATCTGGTTCATCAGCATGCTGTGTAACAGTTTGTGGGCGAGGCCGGCCGCACCTGCAGAAATCCCGCAGGGCCCGCCTGCCCGTCCAGCCGCAAAGGCCAGCGCAGCCTTGATCATGCTTTGGATGAAGATCGGCGGAACCGCAGCCGCGGCCGTTGTTCGGCCCAGCTCGACGGCGCACAGGGCGGAGGAGAGTGCGACGCCACGCCGGATCAGCCGGCGTTGCAGCTCCTTGCGCGTGCGCGCCAGCCGGCTGGCAACAGTTCCTTCCTTCCAGCCGAGTTCGCGGGCCGCTTCCGCCTTGGTTTTGCCCTCGAGGCAACAGAGCACGAACGCTGCACGTTGCCTTTCGGGTAAGCGATTCAATTCTTCGTCCAGGATCGCCTGGATTTCCCGGAGGGAGGCGTCAGTCGCCGGCTGTTCCCGGGCGCTGGCTTCCTGCTCGGTCTGTCTTTCGCGCCGCCGTAGTCTTGCTCGTTTGGCGTTCATAGCGGTTCGGTGGGCTACTCCGTAAAGCCAGCTCGCCACCGCAGCAGTCTTGCGAATGGATGCTGCCTTGGTGGCCAGGACCAGGAACGTGGCCTGGGAGGCATCGTCGATGTCCTGTTCATCGCGGAGGACGTTTCGGCAGACCGACCGGACCAGCCTGCCGTGGCGGCGCACGAGCCTGGCGAACGCGTCCTCATCTCCGCCGGCGACATAACGTTCCAGGAGTTGGGAATCTGTCAGTTCCGGAGTCGCAGCGGATGCCGTCGCTCGGCGCAGGTGGTGCAATGCGCCTACCAATTGCACTTGGGCCATCGTGAATCCCCTCCCAAAGGTGCCTTCATACTAGATTAGTGTCTGTGGGAGGGTTACTGGTCCGGAAATTTGGAATCCTTTGGCCACAAGGTCGAAGGGCTTTTCTGTTTCATTTCTCGGCGCCTTCCCCACGTCAAACCCGGTCCAATAAAATGTTTGTTTCGGCAGGGGGTGATGTGAATCGTTCGACTTACCGCGCTTCGGCGGTCGAATACCTGTCCTGCCGCCGGGGGACAAGGCCATCGTTAGGACTCCGCCCAAGGGCCGTCAAACACGCAACCGGGTGATGTCTCACAAAGGATGACATCATAACTCTCAAGCATCGGCATGGCGATGGACTCGAGTTCGTTCTTCCACAGCTCCCCTTCATAGAAGGCGGTCCTCAGTTGGTCGCGCTCAGCAAGCGAAGGGAAACTGCGCAGCCAAACGAACTTGTTGGGATTCTCGAGATCGAGCAAAGGACCGAGGACTTTCATCCCATGCGCGCGCAGCGCAGGCACGGCTCGCGTTTCGAAGAACTGGATGAACTCCGCGCGTTGGCCCGGCTTGATCCTGTAGCTTCGAACCTCTACGATCATTGTCGTCCTCCGAAGGTGGCGTGAAATAATCTGTAAGCGTTCACAGTGGTATTCGACTGCGCAGTCAGCGCAGAGTATTGCCCAGGTCGCGCCCCTGCTGGGGAACGAACGTAGTGTCTTGTAGGTCCCACCGTTGGTGTATCCAGGGTGTTC
>Ga0116219_10001412_pt1 | contig 22332 bp, 24 predicted proteins | sample Sb_taG_4_FD_91019 | JGI IMG/M metagenome (GOLD analysis project Ga0116219, IMG submission 91019) | Peat soil microbial communities from Weissenstadt, Germany - Sb_50d_6_BS metaG | ecosystem: Environmental > Terrestrial > Soil > Wetlands > Peat | place: Germany: Weissenstadt | collected 2010-09-21
GCGATCACCTTTTTGAAAGACTGGCCGAACGGAAGATTACCATCGAGGACCTGTACCGGCTGAAGGTTTGGCGTGAATCGGAACCGAACGCGCCCCAGGGCGCTTGGTACAAGGATTTCGGGTCATTCAAGATCTGTGGCGAAGGACAATATCCGAAGACTTTCCTGCTTCGCGGACAAGTCGCAAGGGGTGAGAAGCTATGAACTTTGGTGCTGGTTTCAAGGGTGGTCCACTCGCCGTCCCCGCCTCATCATTAAACTGATTGGCACAATGATTCCGTAGCATTCGATTTTCCACATCCCGGCACGTTCCCCGGCATGCTAATGTGACGGGCATTTCCCGGGTGCGGAGCCGGGATGCGAGGTGGCGTCGAATGGGCCGATTCACGGGCGCGCTTGGGTTGCTGACGATGCTTGGCCTGGCCTATTTGTTCTCGACCAACCGGCGTGCGATCAAGCTGAAGATGGTGATTTGGGGTTTGTCCTTGCAGATCGCCTTCGCGTTTCTGGTGTTCTATTGGACGTTCGGCCAGATGCTTTTTTATCGGGCGGGCAATGGAGTGAACAAGCTGCTCGCTTATGCGTTTGTGGGATCGGAATTCGTGTTTGGTGAGCTGGGGAAGCAACGGTCCTCGATCGGATTTATCTTCGCGTTTCAGGTTTTGCCGACGATTATTTTCATCGCCTCGCTGTTTGCGCTTCTCTACTATCTCGGCGTCATGCAGGTGGTGATTCGCGCGGCGGCGTGGGTGATGCAGCGGGTCATGGGCGCAAGCGGCGCGGAATCGCTGAACGTCGCGGCGAGCATCTTCATGGGGCAGACCGAAGCGCCGCTGACGATTCGGCCGTTTCTGCCGGAATTAACGCAATCCGAGTTGATGACGATCATGACGAGCGGAATGGCGCATGTTTCGGGCGGAATCATGGCGGCCTATATTGCGTTCGGCGTGGAAGCGCGGCACCTGCTTACGGCGGTCATCATGACCGCGCCGGGGACGCTGCTCATTTCAAAAATGCTCGTGCCCGAAACCGAGCAGCCGAAGACAATGGGTGTCGTGCATATGGAAAATGTGGAGCATGACACGAACTTTCTTGCGGCAATCGCGCGCGGGACCAGCGAAGGGCTGGGCATGGCGATCAATGTCGGAGCGATGCTGATTGCCTTCCTGGCGCTGATCGCGCTCACCAACGGCATCATGAGTGGAATTCACAATTTTTTGGGCGGGCACGGCATGCTGTGGTTTCCATCGAGCCTGGAGCAAATTTTTGGCTGGGCGTTTGCGCCGGTGGCTTTCATCATCGGCGTGCCGTGGCACGATTGCGTGCAGATTGGTAATTTGCTGGGCACCCGCATGGTGGTCAATGAGCTCGTTGCATTTTCCATGCTTGGTCCGATGAAAGGCACGCTGGATCCACGCTCTTTTACGATCGCGACGTTCGCGCTTTGCGGATTCGCGAATTTCGCTTCGATTGGAATGCAAATCGGAGGCATCGGCGCGCTCGCGCCGAATCTGAAATCGCAACTGGCGAAATTCGGCATACGGGCGATGCTCGCCGGGACCATGGCGAACCTGATGTCCGCCTCGATTGTAGGGATGTTTTTGAAATGAGCGCATCCGGAGCGGCCAAAACAAAACCGAGCCAGGAGTTCGTGCGCGCCGAGGCGGCCGCGAAATTCATCCTGGCAAAAACAAAACTTCGGCCGCGCATTGGTCTGGTCCTCGGCAGCGGCTTGGGCGCATTCGCGAACGAAATTGCGGGAGCGGCGCGCATTGAATACGCGAAAATTCCGCATTTCCCGCGCTCGACCGCGATCGGGCACGCCGGGCGCATGGTCATCGGCAAAGTCGCGGACGTTCCCGTGGCCATCATGCAGGGCCGCGTGCATTTCTACGAAGGCTACTCGATACGTGAAGTAATTTTCCCGATGCGCGTGATGGCCCGCATGGGTATCCGCGCCGTAGTAGTCACGAACGCCGCCGGCGGAATCAATCGCAATTTCAAGCAAGGGTGTCTTGTCGTTCTCCGTGATCACATCAATCTTCAGGGCACCAATCCTTTGATTGGACCGAACGACGAGCATTTCGGCGAGCGCTTTCCCGACATGACGCAGGTGTACTGGAAACCGTACCAGGCGGCGGCGCTGCAGGACGGCAAACGCCTCGGGATCGAAATCGCCGAGGGAGTGTACGCAGCGCTCACCGGGCCGAGCTACGAAACGCCTGCGGAAATTCGCTTCTTGCGCACGATCGGAGCCGACCTGGTCGGAATGTCCACGGTGCCGGAAGTGATTGCCGCCGCGCACATGGGAATTCGGGTGCTGGGAATTTCCTGCGTAACGAACATGGCCGCGGGGATTCTCGATCAGCCGATTACGACCGAAGAAGTCATGGAAACCGGCGAACGCGTGAAGGCGGATTTTGTGGCCCTGCTGCACGCCGTGATTCCACGCATGAGTAAGGACCTGCCATGAGCGAACGGGACGCCCAACACGATGCCCAACACGACGCATTGATTGCCGCGGCGCGAACCGCGCGTGAACACGCGCACGCGCCTTACTCCAATTTCCGCGTGGGCGCCGCGGTGCGCGCGAAATCCGGCAGAATTTTTACCGGCTGCAACGTGGAAAATGCCACTTATGGCTTGACGCTTTGCGCCGAGCGGGTCGCAATCTTCAAGGCGATTTCCGAAGGCGAGCGCGGATTCGACGCCGTCGCCGTCGTCGCGGATACCGATGCGCTCACGCCTCCGTGCGGGTCGTGCCGCCAGATCCTGTGGGAGTTCTGCGGCGACGCGGAAGTGATCCTCGCGAACTTGAACGGCAAGGTCGAACGCTATCGCATGTCCGCCCTTTTGCCGAAGCCGTTCGATCATTCGTTTTTGTGAAATGCATTTGGAACCACAGATGCACACCGATGAACACGGATATCAGAAAGAAGAAATTCAAGGGTTGAATCACAGAGGGCACTATGGACTCCTAGAATGAAATAACGCGGAAAAAGAATAAGCCTACAATGTAGTTTCCTTGCCGTTGGAGGTTACCTCACAAGATATTCAGAAGATCAATGCAAGCCCTTAGCCTCTTTTCCTATCCGTGTTTATCAGTGTGCATCTGTGGTTCCAAGAGATTACGAGCTGCGCTCCGCGGTGCGCTGGCGGATGAGGCGCGCCGAAGCCGTCCGCAGCGTATCGGAGACATTCTTGTTGGTCGACAGGAATTTGAGGTCCAGCGGCTTCATGTGGGGCAACAGGTGGAGCGTAACCTCCAGCGGCGTTTTTGGATTGAACATCAGCGCGCGAGTAATGGTGTAGTTTTTGCGAAACTTGCGGTTGCCGGCGATCAGGCGAAGGGTTTCGTCGGTCAGGCTGGCCATGTTCGCAAAGGATTCCACTTCCTGCTCGGAAAGCTGCGGGGATTGCAGGACAGCGCGCTGGACCACCTTGCAGGGATCGCGGATCAGCAGGAGGCGCTCGTCGCGGCCTCCCTTGAGCGCGCGTTGCACGCGCTCCACGACGCGCATGCGGCCCAATTTTTGCAATAGCGTTTCGCGTTTTCCCTTGTCCGGCTCGGCGGCTTCCGCGGCTTCGATGAATGCCTCGACGGGTTCCGGCTCGGCGCGCTGCAACTCCTGCAGAAGAGTGCGCTGCTCCGCATTAATCACCGCGGAGGCGATGAGTTCGGCGACCAGGATGGGGGAAGTGCTCAGCCGGTCGAGGTCCTCGAACAGTTCTTGAATGGCAGTGAACGAGAGATAACGGATGACAGGGCGAATAACTTCAATGGGGCAGGTCGTATTTTGCGCCAAGGCGTCGGCCACGCCCGGCCGGCGCGGAAATTCAGCGGCGCAGTAGGCGAACATTTCCGGAGCGGCGCCGGGCTGAGCGAGCGCGGCGAGGACGGTTTTCAGCGGCTGGGTCAGCAGAATGCTGGCAGCTTTCACGCGGACCGCGGAATCCGAATCGGCGGCAAGAATACAGAGTGGTTCGATGCGGTCTTCCGGCGCGAGCGACGCCGCCTCGCCGCAGATGGCTAGCTTTCGCTCCGAGGTCGTCCGGCCGGCACGAATTTCATCGCGCAACGCGGCGCTAATTTCCGCCACTGGAGGCTCCCTTGAGATTGTCTCGCGTGAGCGTGACCTTGCCTGCGTGACCCGGGGGACCAATGGGAGCCAGCGTTTTTCCGTTCAACTCGATGTGCAGCACCCCCGCATCCTTGGCGGTCACTTGAAAATGGTCCGCGGCTGAGAAGAAATGATTTTCCCCGGCCTTCATCGTTCCGTCAAAGACCATATCATTGTCAGCCACAATCGTGACCTTGGTTCTCTTGCCCGCTTGGATTTTCAGTTCCATGACGTCGTTCGCCGGCGAAATCGGCGCAGTGGCTGAGACGGAATCCGTGGCCGCACCCGGCGCAACCGAGGTTGCATCCTGAGCACCCGAGGCAGGCGTGACATTGTTTGCAGGAGCGGGCGCGTCGGCGGTCTGCTGCGGCGCACCAGTGGACGCGGAAGACGACGCGACACTTACCGCCGCGGCCCGCCTTGCGGCGCGCCATGCAAGCAAGCGCCGCGCGCCGAACCAGCCTCCGCCCAGCAACGCCAGGACAACGACGGCGGCAATGATCCACGCCAGCCAGGGCTGCTCAGGCGTGACCACGGGAGGGCTGCCGGTCCAGACTGGAACGCTTGGGCGGTCACCAACAGCCAAGGTATATTCCGCAACGGTATTTTCTTCATCCAGGCCGAGGTAGCGGGCCACGGCCCGCACGAATCCCCGGTTGAAAACCCCGCCGGGAAGCTGATCCCACTCCTCGTTTTCAATGGCTTTCAGGAAGCGCGTGGCAATTCGCGTGGCGGCGGAAATTTCCTCCAGAGTGACGCTCCGCAATTCCCGTTCGCGTTTTAGGCTCTCGCCAAAAGTGCCAGTGGTCATTGTTCCTTTTCGGCCCGTTGTTCCCAGCGAATATAGGCGGGCGGCGCGGGAGTGTCAATCTCACGGAAAACCGCGCCAAGAGTGTCAATCTATGTGGCTTTTTACTTTCGAGCAACACCCTGCGAAGTCGCCGTTGCACAGATTGACAAGAGTTGACTATAATTTGTAGTGCCCCGACACCTTCCCTGACCGGCGGGTGGCCCGCGATAGACTCTGGCACCAAGGCGTTCAGTGACCACGACTGAGAATTTTTCTGGGATCGAGCGGCGCCGCAGCACAACGGTTCGGGGAGAACAACGCGAGGCGGGCGAAATCGCGGTGTTCCACGAGCTGGGCAAGGCGCTTACTTCCTCCCTGCAACTCGATCAAGTCCTTCGCACCATCATGGAAAAGATCGACGAATTTCTGCGCCCGGATACCTGGTCGCTCCTTCTCGTCGATGAAATCAAGCAGGATCTGTATTTCGAGCTGGCGGTCGGCAAGGGCGCGCAAGCGCTGAAGGACGTGCGAATCAAGATGGGGCAGGGAATCGCCGGCTGGGTGGCGCAGCATGACGAAGCCGTGATCGTTCCCGACGTGAGCAAGGACACGCGATTTTTCTCCAAGGTCGACGAAAAGACAAAGCAGGAAACCCGCTCGATCGTCGCCGTTCCGGTGCGATACCGCGACCATTGCCTGGGCGTCATCGAACTGATCAATTGCGTGGAGCGGGAAGGCTTCATGGAGCGGGACCTGGCGCTGCTCGAGGCGCTGGCGGATTTTGCCGCGATCGCCCTCGAAAACGCGCGTCACGTGAAGCGCATCCACGAGCTTACGATCACGGACGATTGCACGAGCCTCTATAACGCGCGGCATATGGATTTCATTCTGGAAACGGAAATTTACCGCTCGCAGCGTTACGGCTACGAATTTTCCGTGGTATTCATTGATCTCGACCACTTCAAGGGCATCAATGACACGTACGGGCACCTGGTCGGATCGAAACTTCTCGCCGAAGTGGGGCAGATCGTGAAGAGCGCCTGCCGCAGGATCGATTTCGCGTTTCGCTACGGCGGCGATGAATTTGTGATCGTGCTGCCGCAGGCCTCGAAGGATAACGCGTTTGTCGTCGCCCGCCGGCTGCATAAATTGATCGGAGAGACGCGCTGGCTGATCACCGAAGGGCTGGACGTCCACTTCACGGCGAGCATCGGCGTGGCTTCATATCCGTCGGACGCGAAGACCAAGGTGGAATTGTTGCACCTGGCCGACGAGGCTATGTACGCGATCAAGAACACGACGCGCAACGGCGTGGCCGCGGCAAAAATCGGCGTGCTGCCGTCTGCATAAAAAGCTCCGCGGCGCGATTTCCACAGTAACGCGAAGGCCTTCCTCCCGCATTTTCTTGATTCACCTCGTATGCCATGCTAGTCTCAGCGCACCCGGTGGCACGCCGCAGTGTGAATGGATTCGATGTCCCGGACGAGCCGAGACGAGGAGCGCATGTCCAACGAAGCATTGGGGATGATTGAGACCAAGGGCCTGGTCGCTTCGATTGAAGCCGCCGATGCCATGGTGAAGGCCGCCAACGTCATCCTCATCGGCAAGGAATATATCGGCTCGGGATATGTCACGGTGATGGTGCGGGGAGACGTAGGCGCGGTCAAAGCAGCGACGGACGCAGGAGCGGCTGCCGCGCGCCGCGTAGGGGAACTGGTTTCGGTGCATGTGATCCCGCGCCCTCACGAGCACGTCGAAAAGATTTTGCCCGGAGGCGGAGCGCCGCCCGGAGTGAAAAAGTAAAGAACCTAGAATTGACGCGCTTCGAACCGTCACGATTTTGTTGTAGCCCGCGTCTTCAGACGCGGGGATTTTTTTAGCGTTCCATCGAGCAAACCCTCGCCCGCCGCGGCGGGCGAGCTACAACAACCGGTGAGCTACGGCAACGACGTTCGTAGGAGAAGGTAAAGCGTTTTGAGCCTGCGCGATCGCGACCTCATCTCCATTCAAGAAGCCCGCGAACTAGCGGCTCGAGCCGCCGCCGCACAGAAAAAATTCGCGGCATTTTCCCAGGAACAAGTCGACGCCATTGTGGAAGCCTGCGCGAAAGCGGCCGCTGAAAACGCGGAGCCGCTGGCGCGCACGGCCGTGGAAGAAACCGGATTCGGCAACGTTTCCGACAAAATCGTGAAGAACACGCTTGCCGCGGTGAACGTGCCGAATGCGATTCGCGGCATGCGCACCGTCGGGATTCTGCGCGAGGACCGCGAAAAGGGCATCGTCGAGGTGGCGTCGCCCATCGGCGTCGTCGCGGCGGTGATTCCTTCCACGAATCCAACCTCGACCGCGATTTACAAGACGCTGATTTCAGTGAAGGCTCAGAACGCGATTGTGCTCAGCCCGCACCCTTCCGCCATCAAGTGCATTTGCCAGGCGGCCACGCTGCTCGAACGCGCCGCTCTCACGGCGGGCGCGCCGGAGGGACTGATCCAGTGCATGCAGCGCACGACGCTCGAAGGCACGCGCGAGCTCATGCGCCGGCCCGAGGTCGGCGTGATTCTGGCGACGGGCGGCACGGGTCTCGTGCGCGCCGCATACGGCTCGGGCAAGCCGGCCTACGGCGTCGGGCCGGGCAATGTGCCTGCGTTCATCGAGCGCACCGCCGACGTGCGCAAGGCCGTCGCGGACATCATCGCCGGAAAAACTTTTGATTACGGAACGATCTGCTCGTCCGAGCAGGCCATCGTCGCCGAGGAATCGGTGCGTGAGCGCGCGCTCGAGGAATGCCGCCGGCAGGGCGCGTATTTTCTTTCGCCGGAAGAAATGGAAAAGGTGGCGCGCCTCGTGTTCCTGCCGGGATCGCACACGCCGAATACGAAAATTGTCGGCCGCGCCGCGACCGTAATCGCCGAGATGGCGGGCATCAAGGCGCCGCGCGCGACGCGCGTGCTGATTGCGCGCCTCGATCCGGAACAAGTGGGGCGCGAGTTTCCACTCTCCGCGGAAAAGTTGTCGCCGATCCTCGCGTTTTACGCTGTGGCGAACCTCGCCGCGGGAATCGCGCTCTGCCGCCGGCTGCTGGAATTCGGCGGGCTGGGGCACACGTGCGCGATTCACTCGCAGAATCGCCCCGCGATTCTGGAATTCGGCGAGGCCATGCCCGCGTTTCGCGTGGTCGTGAACAGCGCTTCGGTGCACGGCTCGATCGGCTATTCGACGAACCTCTTTCCCGCAATGACGCTCGGCTGCGGCGCGCCCGGCGGGAACATCACGTCGGACAATATCGGCCCGCAGCATTTGATGAACGTGAAACGCATCGCCTGGGAAACGCGCGGCGTCGAACACCGCACCGTCCCTGCGGACCAGCGCATGGCGGGAGCTGCGAATTCGCCTGAGCCGGAAGCGGTCCTGGAAAAAGTGAGCGTGCCAGCGCCGCTCGCCTCTGTACCAACCGCGCCTTCGTCTTCGCCCGAGGCGAAGCCGGCGGAAAAGAAACCAGATCTTCCCACTCTTGCACCATCAACCGTTGCCATGGATCGCGCGGCGATCGCTCGCGTGGTCGAAAATGTGCTCGCGGCGCAAGGGATCGCTCGCGGGAGCGGCGCGCCAAAGACCATCCCCGCGGCTGCGCCCGCGCCGAAAGAATCGGCAAGCCCATCGTCCATCGCCGCCGAAATCGCGGACCGCTTTTTTGGTTCGTCTGCAAAACTAAAAGGGGGGATCGCGGATATTTCCCCAGCAGCCACAGCCGGCGCAACAAAAACCTCGAATGTGCCTGTCCCCTCGGCTCCTATTGCAGATGTCGGAAAAAAGCCTGCGCCTCCCGCCAAAATAACAATCGAAATTCAAGGCTTCGTCAGCGAAAACGATGTGCGCCGCGCGATGACACGAAGCGAAAAAATCTTCATCGGCCGTAAGACCATCCTCACGCCTTCCGCGCGCGACCTGGGCCTGGAACACGAAGTATTCGTGGAAACTGAAGCCGGATCGATCCGCTAATTCGCTAACTTGTTGCTGGGTTTGGCAAAGCTGTTTCCGAGAACGCGCAGGGCCAATGATCTCACCGAACGCACTGCCTCCTGCTTGGTCTTGCCATAGACCATCACGCCGGGCAGGTTGGGGATCTCAGCGATCCAGCGACCGTCTGATTCACGCTCGGTTCCGATTTGAAAACGGTAGGACATCTTTTCCTGAACTCACCATCACTATTATAACCCGCCAGTCCGGCTTTTCGGTGAGGATGTGCCGCCTGACAACAGAATAGGAAACAGGCGGGCAATTGTTAGCAAGACACCACCGTTGAGGGACGATCACTATGCGTTCGGCACGGAATTGTGAATCGGTGATATCGTACGGCTGAATGAGCGGAACAAAGCAGAGACATTAAAAGGAAGAAATCGAGATGCGAAAATATTTGATCGCTGCGGTCACGGTGGCATTTGTTTTTCTTTTCGTGAAAAGAGCAGCGGCGCAGACCTCTGAAGTGCGCGTGCTGGCCTCGAATGGAATCAAAGCCGTGGTTGAAGATTTGCTTCCGCAAACCGAGCATGCGATCGGGCACCCGATCTCGGTTCAATACCGCCCGACGGCCGCACTGAAGCAGGAAATCGACGCGGGCGAGCCCTTCGACGTGGTGATCGTGACCGTGGAAAGCGTCGCTCAATTGAGCAAGGAAGGGAAGACGGTGGGCGGAGATGGAACCCCCATCAGCCGCGCGGGCGTGGGCATCGGCATTCGCAAGGGAGCGGCCCGGCCGGACATCAGCACTCCCGAGGCGCTCAAGCGAGCGCTGCTTGGCGCAAAAGCGATCGCCTACGGTCCTACCGGTGCGAGCACGCCCTACATCACGCGAATGCTTGACACGCTGGGGATTGCCGACACCATGAAGGCCAAGACCTTGCTCTTTGATACTTCCGACGGCACGAACGCCGCTGTCGCCGAAGGGAAAGCGGATTTTGGCATCACGCTCGTCAGCGAAATCCTGCCGGTGAAAAGCCTCGAACTGCTGGGCCCATTTCCTGACGCGTTTCAAGGCTACGTCCGCTTCTCCGCCGCTGTGAGCGCAAGTGCGAAAAATCCTGAAGCGGCCAGTGCGCTGATTAAGTTCCTGGCTGGGCCGGAAGCCTTGCCTTCCATCAAAGCCAGAGGTATGCAGGCTCACTAAAAAATACCACGCAATTTTGGAAGGTTTGCATCGTGGCGCCGGCGTCCCGCCGGCGATTTTGCAACTCATCAATGGGGCCGAAAATCGCCGGCGGGACGCCGGCGCCACAAGAATGCATCGCGGCGCGACTGGCGGTTAACATGGTAGAATTGCCGCTATACAGCTCGAACAACAAGCAGGTTTCCTTGATCGAAGTTTCAACCTCGTCCAGGCAGGCGGTCAGGCCTTCGCAAAGTGCGAAGCCTAGAGGGAGACGATCCATGAATCGATTTTGGAAAGCGCTAGGGCTTGTCATTTTTTGCGCCGCGTTTGCGTACGGTGCGGCGGACGCGACCATCTCCGGCGTCGTCAAGGACCCAGCAGGCGCGCCATTTCGGGGCGCATTCGTTCATGCCCAGAATGTGCAATCCAAAATCACCGTGAACGTCATGTCCGACAGTCAGGGCCATTACCGCATCCAAAATTTGCCGCCGGGCGAGTATCAAATCCGCGTGACGGCAACCGGCTACGCGGCCGATCCGCGCACAGGCGTGAAACTCGCCGCGGGCGACTCCTCGTCGCTCGATTTCGCGCTGCAACAGGGCACTGTACGCTGGGCCGATCTTTCCTTATATCAAGGCAAGGCGCTGCTGCCTCCCGGAAAAGGCAAAGACATCCTGAACGGGAACTGTTTTGCCTGCCACGGATTCCAATCCCGCATGGCCGCGGTGAAACGCGACCACGACGGCTGGACGCAAGCGGTCAACTTCATGCTCACCACGCGCCACGCGCGCCTCGGCAATCACATCAATGATGAGGATGCCGCCGTCCTGACGAACTATTTGAATGACGCCTTTGGCGCGGATGCCAAGCTGCCGAAATCCCCCGCCGCCCTGCCGGGATACAAAGCGACGATTCGCCCCGTCAGCGATGACGGGTTGAAAATCACCTACGTCGAATACGACATGCCCGGGCCGAATCGCATGCCGTTCAGCGCCGCTCCGGACAAGGACGGAAAACTCTGGATTCCGGACATGGGCTCCGCGAACACGCTCGGTTGGCTCGACCCGAAGACGGGCGCGGTTCAGGAATTTACAGCGCCGAATTCGTTTGCCGCCGGGATTCATTCCGCCGTGCCCGCGCCGGACGGCTCCGTGTGGATTTCCGAGCAGGCCGCGAATAAAGTCGGCCGCTGGGATCCGAAAACGAAACTCATCACGGAGTACCAGGACACTTACAAGCCCGGAATGGAAGGGCTCGAGGACGGCGGCTCGAAGCACACTGTGCGCGTCGATTCGAAAGGGCGGGTGTGGGGAACGGCCGTGTTCAACAATCTGACCGTTTACGATCCCAAGAACAACGAGTTCTCACATTTTCCGGACACGTTTTCGCCCTACGGAGTCGAACTCGACAAGAGCGGCAATGTCTGGTTCGCGGAATTTTATCCGGAAGGAAAAATCGGGATGGTCGATGCGAATACGGGCAAGGTTACGCGATGGGCCCCGCCCTCGAAGGGCGGCTGGCCGCGCCGCATCGAAATTGACGACGACGGCATTGTCTGGTACGCGGAATATCAGGGCGGCAAGATCGGCCGATTCGATCCGAAGACGCAAACTTTCAAGGAATTCGATTTGCCCGGTCCAAGAGCGACGCCTTACGCGCTCGGAATTGATCGCAATCACAACATCTGGTATTCGTCCGACGAAATGGACGTCATCGGCCGCCTCAACACCAAGACCGGAAAGGTCACCGAATACCCCTACGCGCATTCGGAAAACATGATGAAGGAATTCTTCCTCGATGCGCAGGGCCGCATGTGGTACGGCTCCGCGCCGAATAACAAAGTGGGATATTTCGTCCCGTCCGATTTAGATTGACGGATTTTGGTCCAATCTGGAATGAGTGTCGTGCTCCACCCTTCGCGATTTTCGCGAAGGGTGGAGTTTTTCGCAGGGAAGAAAACTTCTACCGTTTCGAGTCTTCGACCTCGGGCGCTGATTTGGGCGCATGACGAAGAAATTTCAACAATCCTTTTCCCGTCGCCCCTTTCGCGCGGCTCTTCAAGAACTCCGCGGCCGTTTCAATCACACCGACTTTTTCCGCAACGGCGACGGCGATCCATTGGTTCAGGGAAACTCCCTCTTCCTTCGCGAGCCGTTGCGCGGCTTTCTTGGCAGAGAGAGGCAGTTTCAAAGGATAGGTCGACTTGCTCATCGTTTCACCATCTTCAGCAGATAGGCTGGCCGAAGCACGGGGATCTTGAATCGATCGCCTGCGGCCGCGAAATCTGCATAATAATATGTTACAGGTCAATCGGGACAAAAGCCCCACCCTTTGCAGAAACAGCGAAGGATGAGGCACTGTCGGAGGTCCGGATGTCAAAAGCAATCACAAGATCAATCACAAGACTGCTACGAATAGTTGACGATCTCCAAAAAGCTCACCCGTCGAAGAAGTTCACTTTGGACGGAAGGCTGGTCGGAGACATCGGCGAGATCTTGGTGGAAGAGTATTACGATGTTTCGCTCTTCGAAGACATGAGAAGCCACCATGACGGGGAATCCAAGGATGGTCGAAAAGTGCAGATTAAAGCAACGATGAAGGAAAACCTCACATTCCCCGGAGACCATATTCCAGATTACTATTTAGGTATTAAAATAAATAAGAATGGAAGCTTTGTCGAAGTGTTTAACGGCCCCGGGGCTGTCGCTGCAAAGGCGGTCGAGGGTCGGAAGCGCCCGAAAACAAATCTCCATTCCATAAGCATTAAGACTTTGGCTGTACTAAGCCGCGGAGTAAACGCGGAAGAACGAATCCCAAACCGCACGACCCACGGGAATTCTCTCTGATTGCTGGGCACGGATCTTCAAATCAAACTTTTAATTGAACTTGACGTCAGTGAACTCGCGCAGTGTATGATTTATTCAAATTGAATTCGGTGAGCGGGATTTGAGACCCGGGAGGAGTTTTGAGATGCGATGTCGTCCATTGGGAATCGTGTTGGCGCTCGCGATTATCTTGAGCTGTTCCTATGAGGCATCCGCTCAAACAAAGGCGCCATCTGGAGCGGCGACTGCTCCTGGTTCCTTCGATCCGCACGATTTGTCAGGGCTCTGGAGTCAAGACCATCCGCGGACGGCGCCTGTCGTGGAGCGGTACTGGAATTATGAATTCAGCAAGGAGCCGCCTCCGATGACGGCCTGGGGACAGGCTCAATTCGATGCGGCCAAATCTTCCTTTGGACTTCACACGTATCCGCTTGCGGAAACGAACGATCCCCTTTATCACAGCTGCACTCCCCCGGGTCTCCCGCGGGTCTATCTCCATCCATTCCCAATGGAAATCGTTCAGACGCCCGGCGAAATCCTCATTCTTTTTGAGTACGACTCGCTCCGGCATCCAATTTATGTGGACGGCCGGGCGCACGACACGACGCTTGGCGCTTTGTGGATGGGCGACTCGATTGGGCACTGGGACGGAGACACTCTGGTCGTGGACACCGTGAATTTCAACGACAAGACCTGGATTGACCGAGTCGGGCACCCGCACAGCGACCAGCTTCACCTCGTCGAGCGCATCCGGCGGATCGACCGCGGCCATTTGACGGACGACATCACGATCGAAGACCCGAAGGCGTACACGAAGCCCTGGACAGCGCATCTGGATTTTGTGTTGAAACCGACCTGGACTTTGGGCGAACAGTTTTGCGAGGACGAGCACAGCTTTGAAAACTTCGATAAGAGTGGGTCCACGCCGCCGAAATAAAGTGGCCAGTGGTCCCCGTGGATGTCGCTGATTTCCGGCTATTTCGAGGGGATTGACGGACGACGACTGTAGTATTGACACCCTCCGCTCTCGATGGGATATTTTGAATAGATTGTTCTTTCATCGCCGATGGTTTTTGCAAAGATAATTTTATCTTGATTCGCCTTTATGGGGAGGCTTGGGAAATGAAGAAATTCGCGCTCATTCTTGCCGTTACCTTCGCGCCGCTACTAGTTTCGGCCCCGCTTCTGGCACATCACGGAGAAGCGAATTACGATACGGAAAAGGTCGTGTCCGTCAAAGGGACCGTGTCGGACTTTGAGTTCATCAATCCCCACACCCTGATTACCCTGGACGTAAAGAACGACAAAGGCGAAATCGAAAAATGGGACTGCGAAATGAGGAGTCCGACGATGCTGGTCCGCGTAGGCGGCTGGGACAAGAATACGCTCAAGCCAGGAGACGTCATCACTGTTTTTGGTTTTCGCGCCAAGAATGGAACGACGGTCATGCGCCTTCAGAAGCTCACGCTCGCGGACGGCACGGTGAAGGATAACCTGTAAGAGTTGCCGCCTGAGCGATTCCAAGCGCGTCTCATCTGTTGCCCGAATCGCGGATTCCTTTTCTTTGTACGAAGTCATCGTACAAATTTACGGTCACCCAGACTCGACAGGCCGCCAGGGGCTGAAGCCCCCTTTTCCTTAGCTTCCGTGTCGCGGCTGAAGCCGCGACCCACAATGCCTATTTATGAAATGACTAAATTTCAATTTTGGCGCGCCGCGCGAATTCATCTTGACGCCGGCAAACTCCCGCGGGGTATGATCCTCCTCATCTGATTTCAAAGAAGGGAATTCGAGCCGGGGGGAAGTTTCGAAATGCGAATTCATAGATTCGGCGTGGCACTCGCGTTGACGATCGCCTTAAGTTTTTCATCGAAAGCAACCGCTCAGAGCAAACCGCAAACGAAGCCGGCGGCGACCGCAACTTCAGACCAGGAGCGCGATTTGTCAGGAGTCTGGTTCGATGATCGTCCTCGGCCGGTCACCGTCAATGAGCGGTACTGGATCTATAAGTTCAACGCGGAGGAGCCGCCCATGACTGCCTGGGGCCAGGCGCAATACGATGCCACCAAGTCTTCCTTCGGAACCAGGGCCTATCCCCTGGCGGAAACGAACGATCCGCTTTATCACGCCTGCAGCCCGCCCGGCCTGCCGCGCATTTACCTTCATCCGTTTCCCTTACAGATCGTTCAGACGCCCGGCGAGGTCCTCGTGCTTTTCGAGTACGATTCCATCAGGCATCAAATTTTTACAGACGGGCGCGCGCACGATACGACACTCGGCCCGTTGTGGATGGGCGATTCGATTGGGCATTGGGAGGGAGACACGCTGGTCGCCGACACGGTGAATTTCAATGACAAGACCTGGCTGGACCGCATCGGGCACCCGCACAGCGATGCCCTGCACGTTGTCGAGCGATTCCGGAGGAAGGATCAAACGCACCTGGATCTCGACATCACCATCGAGGATCCAAAGGCCTACACGAAGCCCTGGACGACGCACATCGAATTTGGGTTAAGACCGAAGTGGACTCTGCAAGAGCAATTCTGTGAGGATGAAGAGAGCTTTCAGAAGTTGGACAAAGACGCGGCGGCCCCGGCGAAATAGCCCCCGGAGATTCGAGTTTGGGGAGGAGTCTTAAGATGCGAAAGGAACCATTGGGCATTGCCCTGGCGATGGCGATTGCATTGAGTTTTTTGCCGGCGGCATCCGCTCAAACTATTTTGTCTACCAAGCCGGCGACGACCGAGAACTCGGACCAAGCGCATGACCTTTCAGGGGTGTGGTTCGACGACCATCCCCGGCTGATCAGGGTTCAGGAGCGATACTGGGCCTACACGTTCACTCCGGATGCGCCTCCCATGACGGAATGGGCCCAGGCGAAATTTAATGCTGCCAAGGCCTCTTTCGGGCCTCATGCCTATCCCCTCGTGGAAACAACCGATCCCCTGTACCATACCTGTGCGCCCATCGGTTTCCCGATTGCATATCTTTATCCGCTGCCAATGCAGATCGTTCAGACGCCCGGCGAGGTCATCCTACTTTTCGAGTGGGACTCCCTCCGGCATCAGATATTTACGGACGGCCGCCAGCATGACACGGCTCTCGGACCCTTATGGATGGGCGACTCGATTGGGCATTGGGAGGGAGACACGTTGGTCGCGGACACGGTGAATTTCAACGACAAGACCTGGCTGGACCGCATGGGACACCCGCACAGCGAAGCTCTCCACGTGGTCGAGCGCATCAGGAGGATTGACCACGATCATCTAGTTGACGACATCACGATCGACGACCCGAAAGCATATACGAAGCCCTGGACCGCGCATCTGCCATTCGTTTTGAAGCCGAAGTGGACCCTGGCGGAACAATTCTGTGAGGATGAAGAAAGCTTCCAGAAGATCGATAAGGACGCGGCCGCGCCGGTGAAGTAGACGACGTGGCTCGTGAATTCAGCGGGAGTGGGCGCAGATGCGGCAGGTATCAAATGATAGGGCCGTCCGAATTTGAAATGGTCTTGACGGCATCGAACTGCCGCAGTGTATGATCCGCAAAACTGAACCAAAAAAGATTATCCAAGTTTGTGGAGGCGTTTCGAAATGCGAAAATATCTACTGGGAATTACGCTGGCCTTCGCGATTGTATTGAGTTTTTTCGCGGTGGCCTTCGCTCAAACCACGCAGCCACCCGAGGCAGCGAAGGTCTCCAATTCAGACTCGGCGCACGACTTATCAGGGGTTTGGATGCTCGACCGTCCCCGGCCGCTTAGCGTCGTGGAGCGGTTCTGGATGTATGAACTCAACGACGAAGAGCCTCCGATGACTGCCTGGGGCGAGGCGCAATACAAGGGCGCAAAATCCTCCTTCGGAACCCGTTCTTATCCTCTCGCGGAAACGAACGACCCTATTTACCACACCTGTACTCCACCCGGGTACCCTCGGGTTATTATGCATCCATTCCCTATGCAGGTGATTCAGTCGCCTGGCGAAGTCATCATGCTTTTTGAATACGACTCCGTCCGCCACCAGATTTTTACGGATGGCCGCAAGCATGACACGACTCTCGGTCCCTTGTGGATGGGCGACTCGATCGGGCATTGGGAGGGAGACACTTTGGTTGCGGATACGGTGAATTTCAACGACAAGACCTGGCTGGACCGAGTCGGCCACCCACACAGCGAAGGGCTTCACCTCGTCGAGCGGATCCGGCGGACCAACCATTTTCATCTAACGGACGACATTACCGTCGAGGATCCGAAGGCGTACACCAAAACCTGGACCGCGCACCTGGATTTCCTATTGAGGCCGAAGTGGACTCTGGCGGAACTATTTTGCGAGGACCAGGATACCTTCGATGAAATCGAAAACAACGAAGTCAAACCCGCGAAGTAGCGACTTTGGGATTGACATGTCTCCAATCGAGGTGGGATATTTCTTTCAGCCACTTTCCAAACGATGAAGTTCCCGGAATCGTGTGTCCGGCTTAGGTTGCTATCTGCAGGAGGCTTAGGAAATGAAGAACTTGCTGTTCTTTCTGGGCATAATGTTTGCCGCTCTTTTTGTTTCGGCGCCGGTCCTGGCGCATCACGGAGAAACGAATTACGACACGGATAAGCTCGTGACCGTAAAAGCGACCGTGACGAACTTCGAATTCATCAATCCCCACGTGCAAATTTTCATGGACGCAAAGAACGATAAGGGCGAGATCGAAAAATGGACCTGCGAAGCCAGAAGCCCGGCGATGCTCGTCCGCAATGGCGACTGGGACAAGAACACGCTGAAGCCCGGCGACGTCATTACCGCCATCGGGTTTCAATCCAAGAACGGGGCGAAGATTTTGCGTCTCAAGAAAATCGTGCTCGCGGACGGCAAGGAACTGCCCGATCTATAGAAACGCGAGGCAGGGTCCAGCATGGGGAGCCTGGCGTAAGCGGCGGATTTGATTTGCGAGGGTGTCGCATGAATGCAAAACTGGGAACCTCCATTCTCTTGATTGCAGGTCTTCTCGCGATTTGCGCCCCGGTGTGGGCGCACCATGGGAATTCCGCTTACGACGAGGAGCATTGGATCACCCTCTCGGGGACGGTGACGGAATTTGTGTGGGCCAACCCTCATTGCCAGATTTTCCTGGACGTGAAGGACGACAAGGGCGCGGTCGTAAATTGGGCGATCGAAAGCCAAAGTCCGGGAATCCTGCGGCGGAATACCTGGACCAGGACCTCCGTCAAGCCCGGCGACCAAATTACGATCACTCTCGCCCCCGCCAAAAATGGAGCGCCGGTCGGCTTTTCCGGCAACAAGATGGGGAAGGTCGTTTTCGCCGATGGCCACATGTTGAAGATGGACATCCGGTAGCACAGCCACTCTTGGCTGTGCGGTTTTTGCTGCGCAGACATCGGATGCATAGTCGCTGCTTCACTTAATTTTTCCGCAATCCGTAGGAGGCGCAAGGTGCCAGGTCGCCCACATCCTCTGCTGACTTATCTGCTGGCTTCCTTCGTGGCAGCCCTCACCTTCTCGACCATCGCGCGCGCCCAGGCCGCTCCGCAGCAAGCCGCCTCGAAATCCGCATCCTCGCCCGCTCCGAAACGCGACCTGTCCGGAGTCTGGCAATATCAAGGAACCGGCGGCGCGGATAGCATGACTCCCGACAAGGATATGCCTCCGATGACGCCTTGGGCGAAGGCCAGGTTCGACTCCGAAAAGCCCGGATACGGACCCAGAGGCGCTCCGGGCGGAAATGACCCCATTCTGCAGTGTGATCCGATTGGTTTTCCGCGCATCATGTTCATGCCCACACCGAATGAACTCGTTCAGCTGCACGACCGCGTGCTCCAGTTCTGGGAACGCGAACACGAATGGCGCCCCATCTGGACCGATGGGCGGCAGCTTCCCACCGATGCCGACCCGACGTGGTTCGGTTACGCGATCGGCCATTGGGAAGGCGACGACACCTTCGTCGTGCAATCGGCCGGCTTCAATGACAAGACCTGGCTTGGTCCCACAGGTTTTCCGCACAGCGAGGAAATGCGCGTCACCGAACGCTACCATCGCATCGACCACGACACTATCGTGTACGACATGACGGTCACCGACCCGATGGCCTACACGAAACCCATCGTCGCGCCGCAAAGAATCATGAAGCTCAAGCCGCACGAAGAGATTGAAGAGCAGCCCTGCGTCTGGTCGCTGGAGAATGAGTTTGCGAAGAGAATCCGCGAACCCGCTGCCCACAATCCCGCGAAGTAACGAGAATGTTCATCACCGACGAGTGTGGTTCAAGCAGCACCGGCTTCATCGCTTGCGGAAAAACTCTAATTTTTGTCATTCCGAGGCGCGTTGCGCACCGAGGAATCTCTCTGTTCCTGCGTTTAGATCAAAGAGAGATTCCTCACTTCGTTCGGAATGACAAAATAGAGTACTTTTTCCGCAGTTTGTTCAGCCTGTGGGTTTTGGTCCTTGCAAGGACGAACCCCCACAGGCTGAAGTCGAAAATCCCGACTCGGTCGGGGCCTGCGCCACTAAACAAGAAGTCCCAGCGCGATCTTATGCGAAGATACGGGCGCGCAATGCTACTAGCTTTTTCGTTCGCCGCGCTCCCCATCCCCGCTCAGCAACAGGGAAATCCGAAAGCCGCGCCATCGCCCGCCCCGAAGCGAGACCTCTCCGGAGTGTGGCACTACGAAGGAACCGGCGGCTCCGAACCCATTGCTCCAGACAATCTGATTCCTCCGATGACGCCGTGGGCGCAAGCAAAGTATGACGAGGAAAAACCCGGCTATGGACGAAAACGCGCTCCGGGCGGCAATGACCCCATCCTGCAATGCGACCCCATGGGTTTCCCGCGCGTCATGTTCATGTACACGCTGTTCGAGTTTGTTCAGGTCCCCGGCCGCGTCGTCCAGTTCTTCGAACGCGACCACGAATACCGCTCGATCTGGACCGATGGCCGGTCTCTTCCGAAGGACGCCGATCCCACATGGTACGGATACGCGATCGGCCACTGGGAAGGAGACGACACCTTCGTCGTGGAATCCGCCGGCTTCAATGACAAAACTTGGCTCGGCTCCACAGGCTATCCGCACAGCGAAGACATGCGCGTCACCGAGCGCTACCGCCGCGTGGACCGCAATACCATCCTCTACGACATTACGGTCACCGACCCGAAGGCCTACGCGCAGCCCATCGTCGGCCCTCGCAGAATCATGAAACTGCGTACAAAGGACGAATTGCTGGAGGAGATCTGCGTACCCTCAGAAGAAAAATCCTTCGCCGACCGAGTCGCCGAGCCCGCCACGCCGAAACCCACGAAGTAGACGGCATCCCCGTTGGACGGCAAGAAGAATTGAATTTGAGCCGGTGGCGTACCTAGCTACTTCAACAGTTTCTGGAGCTTCAATTTAACATCGTCCTTCAGGCGGCCCAAGAAGTCATTCATATCGCGCGGACTTGGGGTCTTATGTTGTGGCTCGACGATGATTTCAAACGTTTTCCAATTCGCAGGATCTTCAAATGTCACCAAGCCAATGCCAAAGCGAACTGCTTCTTTTTCTAGCCGTTCAAGAAAGTCGTCTGTATCCAGCTCGCTTTCGGGGACGTGCAGCGCGAGGTAGCTCTTACTTGCAAAGGCAGAATGCGAAGTGGTTTCATACACTCCCTCTACGCCATGTGCGTCTGCGGGTTTGATTTCAAAAGTGATCACTTCGACGCTCTTTCCCGGGATAAAAGGATAGTTGCCAACAGACACCAAAGTCACGTCAGGACGGGTCCACTTTCCACCCGTATTCTTCCTGCCCTTGTGCGCAGACACCTCGGAGACGTATTCAGTGATGTCGTAATCCTGAACCCATTCTGTCTGGATAGTCTGATGAAAAGCTTCGTAGAGATTTGACTCCTTCGCGTACTTTCGAGCGGGACGATCCTTGGGTTTTAATGTATCTGCGATCAACCGGACACTCCCACCCTTGCCGCGACCTCGTTCGAGCTTTCCCTTCTCGATTAAGTGATTGCGGACTTGCCAATAGACGTCTTCAGCAAAATTTTCGTCCAACTTCTTCTTTGATTGCTCAAGAAAAGTCTGCGAAAGCGTGGTATTGCCAATGGGCTTGCCGTCTTTCGGGACGAGCGAGAGGAGAAGATCACTGGCCTTCTGCTCAGTTTCTTCACTAATGTTGATTGTACGTCTTCCCATAGAATTCGGCCCAAACTAGTTGGTTAATTTACGCCACGCAGTTATCTTTTTCAAAGCTTATCTTTGCGAATAGTTGCTCCCGCGGAGTCGGAAAGGATGGAAGTGAGCAGTTTCAGTTTGCGCTATCTCGTATCCCGCGTCCCGCTTGCCCGCTGCCAACTCGTCGCCCTACTCTCGGTATCTAGGTGTTTGAGGTCTCCCGAATCGACGTGGACCTCGAAGGGTTTGTCGCGACCGAGGCACGTACTCTTCACCGCGGCCTCAGAACCCGTATAGCTGCCCCGGGTTGTCGACGAGGATCTTCTTGCGGATGGCCGGGTCGGGCGCCCAAACAGGGAGCTGGTTGAGCAGGCGGCCATCGTCGATGGGAAACGTCGGCATGGGATCGCTCGGCTTCGCGCCGGGAAGTGCGGCCGCGGGATGCGGCCAGTCGGTGCCCCACAGGACGCGATCCGGATTGGCTTCGATGAATGCCTTGGCGTAGGGCGCGGCGCCAGGATAGTCGGGGGCCTTGGTGGACGCGCGATAGGCGCCCGAAATTTTCACGTACGCGCTGCCGGAGCGAAGCAGTTCCAGCAGATCGGCGAAGCCGGGCTGCTGCAAGCCGAGCGAGGCTTGCACGCCGCCGAAATGATCGAATACGGTCGGCACCGGAGAAGAATGGACCAGATCCTTGATATTCGAGATCACTCCCAGGTTCGTATACAGCTCGATCATCCATTTGTGATTCTTGAACCGGTTCATCGCAGCCTGATAAATGGGGCGGGCGGCGGCAGGATCGGTCGGGCCGGAGATTCCTGAAATGATTCGCGCGCCGCGGACGCCCACGCGGTACATGGCGTCAAATTCGCTGTCCGGCGTTTTATCGTCCACGACGGCGATGCCGCGTGCGGTCGCGCCGCGCGCCTTCATGCCAAACAGCGTGGCGCCATTGTTGTTCGGCCCATAGACGCTCGGCGTCACGATCACGACGCGCTCCATGTGCAAGGCGCGGTGCAGCGCGGACATATCCTCGGGATGAAAAGTTTGGGGTGTATACAGGTGCACGGGCGAAAGCGGGAATACTTTAGGATCGCCATAAAAATGCGTGTGGCAGTCGCAGGCGTGCGGCGGGATTTCAAAATTCACCGGCGTTGCCGGCGCGCCGGGAACGCTCGCCTGGAACGGTTGAGCAGCTTTAGCCAAGCCGGCTTCCGTGCGCAGCAAAACCCCCGCGGCAATTGCTCCCGTTACGAATTTGCGTCGCGTCAGCATCGCTTCCTCC
>Ga0116219_10001421_pt1 | contig 22241 bp, 24 predicted proteins | sample Sb_taG_4_FD_91019 | JGI IMG/M metagenome (GOLD analysis project Ga0116219, IMG submission 91019) | Peat soil microbial communities from Weissenstadt, Germany - Sb_50d_6_BS metaG | ecosystem: Environmental > Terrestrial > Soil > Wetlands > Peat | place: Germany: Weissenstadt | collected 2010-09-21
AGAAGAGAATGTCGATCGACAAGGTTTGGGTCCTCGCCGAGTCCGCCGAGGGCAAGCCCACCAGCACCACCCTCGAACTGCTCACCCAGGCGCGTTCGATGGGCGCCACCACCGAAGCGGTGGCATGGGGAGCCGACACCGCCTCGGTGGCGGGAGTGCTCGGCAACTACGGCGCCACCACGGTCTACGACGTGGGCGACCTCGCCGACGCGTTGCCGGGCGCGCCCGTGGCCGGCGCCATCGCGTCGCTCGTGGCGTCGGGCAACCGACCCGACGTGATCCTGGTCCCCGCCAGCTACGACGGTCGCGACATCGCGGCCCGCCTCTCGGTTCGTCTCGACGTACCGGTGATCACCAACGTCGTGAACCTCACCACCGACGGCGACGAGGTCCGCTCGCAGCACGGCCTGTTCGGTGGCGCCCAGGTGGCGACGGCCCGGTTCACTGGAGACCATCCGTGGATCTTCGTGGTGCGGGCCAAGTCCTTCACCGCGGAGCCCGCCGACGGCGCCGCGGCCCAGGTCGTGAGCGCGGCGGTGCCCGAGCTCGGTGCCACCAACGGGGCCAAGGTGCTCGCCCGTCACGCCGAGGAACGCACCGGGCCGAAGCTCGACGAGGCCGAGGTCGTGGTGTCGGGCGGACGAGGCCTCGGAGATGCCGAGCACTACGCCATGATCGAGGAGCTGGCCAAGCTGCTCCACGGCGCCGCCGGCGCCAGCCGCGCCATCGTCGACGCCGGATGGGTGCCGTACTCGCATCAGGTGGGCCAGACGGGCAAGACCGTGAAGCCCACCCTCTACATCGCGTGCGGGATCTCGGGCGCCACCCAGCACCTCGTGGGGATGAAGGGCTCGAAGAACATCATCGCCATCAACAAGGACCAGGACGCCCCTATCTTCTCGGTGGCGGACCTCGGCATCGTCGGTGACGTCCACAAGGTCGTGCCCAAGCTGATCGAGGCCCTCAAAGCACGCAGCTGACCTGGGCGGCACCACCCGGTCTGTCCGACCTTTTCGACCGCACTAGCCTCCGCGGGGTTCGTCACGCCCTGTGACCCCGGAGTGCGTCCTTACTGAACAGCGGGTGATTTCCACGCATGCTGTTCCCAACGATCGACTTCGCGATCTTCTTCGCCGTGGCCTTCACGGCGAACTGGCTGCTGAACCCGTTCCCGCGCCTGTGGAAGCTGGCCATGATCGCGGCCAGCTACGTGTTCTACAGCTGGTGGGACTGGCGCTTTGTGTTCCTGTTGGCCGCGGTCACGGTCACCGCCCACGTCGGTGGCACCGCGGTGCAGCATTTCGAGGACGAACGTCATCGCCGTATCGCCATGGCGGGCGGTGTGGGCGCGCTGCTCGGGATCCTCGGATGGTTCAAGTACTACGGATTCCTGGCCGTGAACGTGGACAATCTCTTCCACACGCTGGGCACGGGCAGGCTCGTGCCGCTGTTGCAGGTCACGCTGCCCGTGGGCGTGTCGTTCTTCACGTTCATGGCGATCAGCTACGTGGTCGACGTGTACCGGCGTCGGATCGAGCCGGCTCGGTTCATCGACCTGGCCGTCTACCTGTCGTTCTTCCCGCATCTCATCGCGGGCCCCATCGTGCGGGGCCAGGAGCTGCTTCCCCAGATCCGGCGCAAGCGCGACCCCGCCGCCATCGACTTCGGCCGTGCCGCCTGGTTGGTGGCGGGCGGACTGTTCAAGAAGGTCGTCATCTCGTCGTATATCGACTCCGCCATCGTCACCCCGGTGTTCTCCGCACCGCACCAGCACTCGGCGCCCGAGATCCTGTTCGCGGCGTACGGATTCGCCGTGCAGATCTACGCCGACTTCAGCGGGTACACCGACATCGCCATCGGGCTGGCCATGTTCCTGGGAGTCCGCTTCCCCGACAACTTCAACGCCCCGTACACGGCGCGCAACCTCCAGGACTTCTGGCGGCGCTGGCACATGACCCTGTCGCGCTGGCTGCGCGACTACCTCTACATCCCCCTGGGGGGAGGTCACGGCTCACAATCGAAGGTCGCCCGCAACATCATGATCACCATGATCCTGGGCGGCCTGTGGCACGGGGCGGCGTGGACCTTCGTGGCCTGGGGCGCCCTTCACGGGACGGGGCAGGTGGTGGGGCATCTCCGCCGGTCGCGTCGGCTCGCCGCCGGGCTCGACCCCGTGCCCGACGGCAGGGTGCGGGTGTGGGTCCAGCGCCTGGTCACCTTCCACATCGTGTGCCTGGGCTGGATCTTCTTCCGGGCCGACTCGTTCTCCACGGCGATGACGCTGATCGGTCGCCTCTTCTCGGCCTGGGGCCGCGCCCCCCTCGTGACGCCCCTGGTGGTGATCACCGTCGTGGGCGCCGTGGCGTTGCAGTACCTGCCGCGGGCGTTCGGTGGCCTTGTCCAGCGTGAATTCGCCGGTCAACCGTGGGTGGTGCAAGGCGCCATACTGGGGGTCGTCCTTCTCGTCATCACGACGCTCGGACCACAGGGTGTCGCACCGTTCATCTATTACAAGTTCTGAGGCCGGTCCCGAGGGCCCGGCGTTCGTTTCGAGATTCCGGGGGGCGGTTCCGAGCATGCACGTGCACACGCGGACCACATGACCGACATCCCCTCCGACCCGATGAGCCCGTCCCCGAGCCCGTCGCATTCGCGCCTCGCCACCGAGGAGCGGGGGGTGCGCCCGGCCCGTGGCGACATGGGTGATGGCACCTCCGTCGTCACCGATGACGAGGGGGCCGACAGACCGGACCTCACCGGCCACGACGAGGATGTCAACGCGACGGAGCCGTCCGTGCGTGTCCCCGACGTGGAGCAGCCCTCCCAACGCCCGGTCCCCGGACGCGTGCTGGTCAATTGGCGCCATGCCCTGTTGGCCGGCCTGGCCTGTTTCGCGGTATGGCTCGTCCTGGACGCGCCCACGCTCATGCGTTCGGCCCAGGACGCGCCACTCGGCACCCGCCGCAGCGTGGCCATCGCAGTCCTCCGCCCCATCGCGGCGGTGTCGGACGCGTTCGGCCTGTCCCATGTGGTGGGGGGAGCGCAGCGCGCCCTCGGTCACACCGGCAATACCGGGACCGGCGTGCTGCAGGTGGAGGGGCCTCCGGCCCATCATCACCATGGGGCGCCCCCCCTCGTGCACCACACCGTCACGCCACCGGTCGCCTCCTCGTCGTCATCGCCGGTACCGCCGTCCACCACTGTCGTCACCGCGCCCGACGGACTGGCACCGCTGGCCGTGCCGACGCAATCGGCGCCGTTGCGGTTGCTCGTGGTGGGCGACTCGATCGGGATCGACTTCGGCCAACCCCTCGTGAACGATCTCGCCGCCACCGACGTGGTGAGTGCGGTGCTCGACGGCCACATCGACACGGGGTTGTCGAGGCCCGACTACTTCAACTGGCAGACCGAGCTCAGCCACGATCTCACCACCTATCAGCCCCAGGCCGTCGTGGTCTTCATCGGTGCCAACGACCCCCAGAACTTCATGGAAGGGTCGACGTCGGTCAGCTACGGCACCCCGGCGTGGAACGCCGACTACGCCAAGCGCGTCGGTGCCTTCATGGCGCTGGCGGCGAGCTCGGGGGCCCGGGTCCTGTGGGTCGGTATGCCGCCCATGGCGGATCCGGCTCTCAACGCCAAGATGGAGGACATCAACACCATCGACCAGAGCGAGGCGCCGCAGTACAAGGGCGTGACCTACTTCGCCTCGTGGCCCGTACTCTCGAACCCCGAGGGCGGCTACACAGCCTTCCTCCCCGACGCCTCGGGGAACGAGGTCCAGGTGCGCGACCCCGACGGCACGCACCTCGCCGGGCCCGGCGCCCAACGTCTGTCGCAGGCCGCCATCGCCTTCATGGGCCACGAGTGGGGACTGGTTCTGTAGGGACGAGGTCCCTGTGGGTGCTGCGCCACGCCAAGGCGGCATCGCAAGGACCCGACGACCACAGCCGCCCGCTCACGGCGCGGGGGAGACGACAGGCCACCGACGTGGGCTCGTACGTGGCCGGCGATCCCGTTCCCGCCGCGTCGGTGCCCGAGCTCGTGCTGTCGTCCTCGGCCCGGCGCGCCGTGCAGACCGCCGAGCTCGTGATGGACGAACTCGCCGCGCGCGCCGAGCTCGTGGTCGAGCCCACCTTGTACGGCGCCGATGCCGACGACGTCGTGGAGATCGTGCGCAGCCTCGGTGGTGACGCCGCCTCGGTCATGGTCGTCGGCCACAACCCCACCGCGCACGAGCTCGTCGTGCTCCTCCTCGACGACGAGGACGTCGAGGGTCGCGCCCGGCTCAACCGCGGGTTCCCGACCGCGGCGCTGGCGGTGATCGCGCTCCCGGCGCCGACATGGACACGGCTCGGATCGGGCACCCTGCTGACCCTGCGGAGCCCGGGAGACTGAAGGGTGCCCCTACGGCGTACCACGGTGGGGTACGGGGCCGTGGTGTCGTGTCTGGTCGGACTGGCCGCCTGTGGCACCGGCGCGCCCAGCGCGGCGCGGTCCCCGACGACGGGCCCGCCTCCGTCACTGGTGACGACATCGGTGCCGACAGCGGCGACGACTTCGACGATGACGGCGACGACGGGGACGACGGCTCCCCGGACGGCTCCGACCTTGGGTCGGCTCGCCGGCGTCTTCTCCGCCGGGCAAGGTTTCGGGCAGGTCGAGCCGTCGAGGATCTTCAACGGCGGTGACCCGACGGGGCTCGTCACCGATGTCGTCTGGAAGTCATGGGGAGGTCCCACCGCCACGGGGACCGGCACGAGTGACTACGTCGGTCCCGACCAGACCGTCGCCACCGGCACCGAGGAGCCCACCACCGTGGTGGCATTCGACTTGGGCAACTGCGCCGGCACGCTCATGTACCGGGCCGTCGAGTGGTACTTCCCCCAGCACGGCATGACCTTCCACCCCGACCGGTACGAGGACGTCTGCACCGGCACCTACGTGCCGAGCTCCTAGGTGGGACCCTCTGACCGGGCCCCGGGTCCCCCTGCAGCGGACCGGTCACCGGACCGGGCGCAGGTGGCGCGGATGCTGAGCGCGGCGGGTTGCGTCGCCGCTTCCGACGAGGCCGACGAGCTCATACGGTTCGCCGGTCGTGACCAGCGTCTGCTCTTCGAGTTGGTGTCGCGTCGCACCAACGGCGAGCCCATCGCGTGGTTGACGGGATCGGTCACGTTCTGCGATGTCGAGATGACCGTGGCGCCGGGGGTGTACGTGCCGAGATGGCACACCGAACCCTTGGCGCGGCGGGCGGCGACGGTTCTCCCTCCCCGTGGCGTGGCCGTCGACCTCTGCACAGGAGCGGGCCCGATCGCGGCGGTGCTGGGCGCGGCAGTACCCACGGCGCGAGTCGTCGCCACCGAGCTCGACCCCGACGCCGTGCAGTGCGCCCGTCGCAACGGAGTCGAGGTCTTCGAGGGGTTTCTCGACGATCCGCTCCCCGCAGAGTTCGAGCGACGCGTCGACGTCATGACCGCGGTCGTGCCCTACGTGCCCACCGGCTCGATGCGATTGCTCCCGCGCGACGTGCAGGCCTTCGAGCCCCGGCTCGCGCTCGACGGGGGGCCCGCAGGCACCGACGTGCTCCACGAGGTCGTGCGCAGGAGCCCGCGCTGGTTGCGGCCGGGCGGCTCGATCCTGCTCGAGCTGGGTGGTGACCAAGCCGAACCGGTCGGGCGCCTGCTCCGTCGGCTCGGGTTCGAGGAGGTCGACGTCATGGTCGACGAAGACGGTGATCAGCGCGCCGTGGCCGCCCGTCTCGGCTAGATGCGCGCCCCGGTTCGTCAGGTGCCGGCGCGGCGGGCGAGGTCGGCGATGCTGGCGGCGGTGTCGCCACTGATGTCGGGGCACATCAGGGGGAACATCTTCGTGCCGTGGATCGTGCCCATGACCTGACGGCAGCGCGCTTCGACACCGGCCCGCAGGAGCAGGCGGTAGAAGTTGACGCCTTCGTCACGCAGCGGGTCGCACTCGTTGACGCTGATCATCGTCGGCACCATGTCGCGCACGTCGTCTTCGGTCGCGAAGCCGGGCCAGGCCAGGGGGTTGCGGCTCGTGAGCTGTTCGATGCCGTAGCTCATCGCACCCCGGTTGTTATGGAGGTCGAGCAGGATGCCGTTGTTCTCGGTCGACGACGGGCTCTCGGGCGACGGCCACGATCCCGCGATGTAGGGGCACAGCGCGTACAGGCCACTGATGAGGCCGAGGTCACCGTCACGCTTGAGGTAGAGCCCGGTCGCCAGTGTCAGGTTGCCCCCACCGCTCTCTTCGGCGACGACGATGCGATTGGGGTCGACGGACAACTCGGCGTGGTTGGCCGCCACCCACTTCAACCCCGACACGCAGTCGTTGAGCCCGGCCGGGAAGGGGGCGACCTCGTCGACCGAAGAAGCGACGATCGAATTGCCGAAGTCGACCATCGCCACAGCCACGCCCCGGGCGGCGATGAGCCGGCCCCACGCGCGGTAGTTGCCGTCGTAGCACGACATCGTCGCCATCCCGCCCCCGCGGATGTAGTGCACGCATGGCACGACGTCATCGCCTTCGGGCCGGATGAACCGGATGTTGATCTTGTTGGCGTCGGGAGCCGACACCACGACGTGCTCGGTGACCGTCAATCCCGTCGACCGGAGCGACCTCCTCGGTGTCGGCCATGCCCAAAAATGCGGTCACCAGACTTCGTAACGCGATCGCCTCCTCGGTGTTGGCCTCCTCGAGGATCTGCTGGCGGCTGTCCACGTCATCGGAGGAACGCGAGATGTCCACGGCACCGAACAGGGCCTTGATGCGCGGATCGATCCTCGGGTCCTCGGTGATCCTCGTGTCCCCCATGACAGGCCTCTCTGGTTGCACCTTGGCCAGACCCTAACTGGGTTGCCGTGGTGCTAGCACGAGGACCGCGCACGGGCTGACCACCTTGGCGCGGCTACGTGGATCGCGTCACACTTCCAGGAGAGCGGGCAGAACTGGGGTCGACGTGATGGACCGAAAGCCATATCGCTTCCTGATGTCGTCGTGGGAAGGCGGGGGCAATGTCCCCCCCGAGCTCGGGATCGCCCGACGGCTGATCGACCGGGGGCACCACGTGCACGTCCTCGCCGACCCGACCATCCGTGCCGGCGCCGAAGCGGCCGAGTGCACGTTCACACCCTGGCGACGTGCTCCGCATCAGCGGACGCTCGATCCGTCGGAGGATCTCTTGAAGGACTGGGAGTCGGCGAACCCGCTCGTCATGTTGAAGCGGGTGCGCGACCGGTTCATCGCCGGACCCGCCGCCGAGTTCGCGGCCGACACCGCCGAGGCGATCGAGGATTTCCGGCCCGACGTGGTCGTGCCCGACGCCTTCCTCTTCGGTTCGATCATCGCCGCCCAGGCCGCCAAGCTCCCCGTGGCGCTTGTCGTGACGAACATCTGGATCATGCCGACCCCCGGCACCCCGACGATCGGACCCGGCTTCGCGCTCGCCAAGACGGTGCTCGGTCGCACGCGCGACGGCGCCCTGCGGGGGGTGGTCAACCGCCTGTTCCAGGCCGGTCTGCCGCCGATCAACCGTGCTCGGGCGGCTCATGGCCTCGACCCGTTGTCCTCGTTCTACGACCAGGCACTGGCGGCTGACCTGATCCTGGTGCTGACCAGCCCCGTCTTCGACTACGCGGCCCGTTCGGTCCCGGCGCACGTCCGCTACGTGGGGCCCATCCTCGACGACCCCGACTGGGTGGAATCCTGGACCTCTCCCTGGACCGGACCCGACGAGCGCCCCCTCGTCCTGGTGGGGTTCAGTTCCACGTACCAGAACCAGGGCCCCGTGCTGCGCCGGGTAGTCGAGGCGCTGTCGGCCCTGCCGGTCCGCGCCATCGTCACGGTGGGCCGGCTGCTCGACACCGACGAGGTGCGATCGACCCCCAACGTCGCCGTCGTAGGGTCGGCCCCCCACTCGCAGATCCTGCCCGATTCGTCCGTTGTCGTGACGCACTGCGGGCACGGCACGACGATCAAGACGTTGGCGGCGGGCGTGCCCATGGTCTGCATCCCGATGGGACGAGACCAGAACGACACCGCAGCACGGGTCGTGCACCACGGAGCCGGCCTCCGGCTCTCGCCCAAGGCATCTGTGGCCGAGATCCGCAAAGCGGTGCGGTCGGTGCTCGACGATGATCGATTCAGGGCCGGCGCGTCGCGCCTGGCGTCGGCCATCGCCGATCGCGACGGCGTCGCCGATGCCGTTGCGGAGTTGGAGTCCCTGGCGGCGCGCCCCACCGCCGCGCTACCCGGTCGCGACGACGGGCGTCCCGAGGCCGAAGGTGGGAAGGTGTGGCCATGATCACGGGGACCCACGCGATCGTCTATGCCGCCGATGCCGAGGCGGCCCGAGCCTTTCTCCGCGACGTGCTCGAGTTCCCCCATGTCGATGCCCATGACGGCTGGCTCATCTTCAGGCTTCCTCCTGCCGAGCTCGGTGTCCACCCCGCCGGCGAGCCCGGCGACCCCAGCACCGGGGCGTCCAGTGGGCACCACGAGCTGTACCTCATGTGTGACGACATCGAGGCCACGGTCGCAGACCTCACGGCCAAGGGCGTCGAGTTCACCGGACCGGTCCAGAGCCAGGGCTTCGGGCTGCTCACCCGGCTAAAGGTGCCCGGCGGCGGTGAGATGGGCCTCTACCAACCGCGCCACGCCACCGCCTACGACCTCGAGGGCTGAGGAACCGTCCTCGCCGGTACCGCGCGCCGGCTCGACCGCCCGGTCGTGTCAGTACGCTCGGGCCCGTGGACCTGGGACGGCTGGGCGTGTGGTGGAGCGGGGCATGGCGCGTCGAGCACGACGGCTCCGTGGACGTCGTCGCCGAGCTCGAGCGCCTCGGGTACAGCGCGCTGTGGTCCTCGGGCGGCTTCGAGCCCGGCCTCTCACCGCACTTCGCAACGCTGCTCGCCTCGACCACCCACATGACGGTGGCGAGCGGCATCGTGAGCATCTGGCGAGCCGAACCCGACGACGTCGCCCGTGCCGCCACCGACCTCGACGCCCGCTACCCCGGGCGTTTTCTCCTGGGCCTCGGCGCGAGCCACGCCCCCTTGGTAGAGACGTACTCCCGTCCGTACTCGCACATGGTCAGCTACCTCGGTGCCCTCGACGAGGATGGCCCCGCCGTCGCCGCAGACCGTCGGGTGCTCGCTGCGCTCGGGCCGCGCATGCTGCGGCTGGCGCGCGATCGTTCGGCAGGGGCGCATCCCTACTTCGTCCCCGTCGAACATACGGCCCGGGCCCGTGCCGAGCTCGGCGAGGGCCCGTTGCTGGCCCCCGAGGTGACGGTGGTGCTCGAGCGGGACCCGGTCAAGGCCCGCGAGGTGGCGAGGACGTTCACGGCGGGTTACCTGACGCTTCCGAACTACACGAACAACCTCCGCGCCTTCGGATTCGGAGACGAGGATCTGGCCGGAGGGGGGAGCGATCGCCTCGTCGACGCCGTCGTGTACTGGGGGGACGTCGAGACGATCGCCGCCCGCGTGCGCGGTCACTATGACGCCGGTGCCGACCACGTGTGTGTGCAAGTCGTCTCCTCGCGCCGATCGTTTCCCCTGACCGAGTACCGCGAGCTCGCCCCGGCTCTTCTGGCCCTGTGAGGCGGGTCCCGGCGAGGACGGTTGCGGTGAGGACGGTCCTTGTGAAGGGCCCAGTGAGGAGGAATCTCACGGCGCGTAGTCGGCGTCGGTCACTCCGGTGGGTAATTCCCCTGCCTTCTCAAGCGGGGGAGCGGCCCGACCGATCTAACCGCTGCACCGGTAGCACCCGGCTGGGAGGGTCGCGCCATGTCCCTGCGCCGAGGCAGGAAGCTGAAACAAGGGCTCGATGGGTCGACAATGGCGCTGGACTGGCGCCAGCGCGCCATGATCGTCGGCGTTCCCAGGAAGGCACGCCACCTGTTGACCCAACTCGAGAAACGGGCGACGGCCGAACCGCAATACGTGGAGCACATCGCCGAGATCGTCCGGGAGCTCGAAGACGACCCCGCCATCGTGTCGTTTGGCCTGTTCCACACACCGGAGCACGCGCTGTTGGGCGTCGTCGTCGTGGTGGGGAAGGTGGGGCTCGTCCTTCTCGATGCCCAAGACAGCCGTCCCTATGCCGAGTTCCGCTGGCCCACGCTGTGTCGCTTCGACGTGCGACACGTACGCAACTACCAAGTCGTCGGCCTGGCCTGGTACGACGGGCCACAAGACATCTCCGAGCGGCTGAGTTCGGGAGCTCCGCTCGAGCTCTCGGAGATGCGCTTCGCCTACATGTACATGCACGCCGCCGCCGAACTCCTCGCCGGGATCCAGGGTGCCTTCGACGAAGCGTCGGTCCCCGAGGAAATGCACCGCCGGCCCCCGTTGCTCTGACGCAGTCGCCCATGCAAGCGGCGACTCTCTCGCCGACGTCGCGGCCTTGCACTACCGTGGCCGCTGTCGTCGGCACCGCAGAAGGAGATCGCCAGCATGGACGTCCGGTCGATCGAGGACATGGCACCCACCATCGAGCACAACGGCACCACCCCGGTGTGGTGGCTCGTCCCGCCCCAGGAGATGCGAGCCGCAACCGAGGGTGGGTTCCTCGAGCTCGTGAGCGAGTGGGAGATCGCCGGAGGTGGAGCGGTCGATGCGCATTCGCATCCGACCCACGAGTTCTATTACATCATCTCCGGTCACGGGATCATGAAGATCGCCGACGAGGAACGCGAGGTGCACGCCGGCGATCTGGTGTACACGCCGCCCGACACCACCCACAGCATCTGGCCCGCCAGCGAGCACGCGCCGCTGCGCGGCCTCGCCTTCGCCATCGGGGTCCCCGGCGCCGGGAAGGTCGACTACTCCTGACGTCGGGCGGCGTGCCGATCGACGTGGCGAAGGTCGACCACACCCGACGGCCGAACGTCAGTGCTTGGCGATGAGGTGTTCGTACTCCTCTCGCACGTCCTCGTCGATGACGACGGGCCCCGTCCCGGCCCAGTCCCGGTTGGCACGATTCCTCTTGACGCCCGACACCCAGTACTCCTCGCCGGTCTCGATATCGGCGTGGTTCCCCCGGATCCCGCCACCGGGGATCTTCCGGAGGGCTTTGCCCCGGTAGTAGATGGTGCGCCCCGTCTTGGAGATGTGCACACGGCCGATCCAGGCCGGACCGTCGTCGTCGTCGAATCCGGTCTTCAGCTCGAGGTACATGATGCGGGTCTTCATCGGCCTCAAGTCTGGCAGGCGGCGCGGGAACGGTCCGCATGATCGTGACCTCCACGCCGCTCAGCTCAGTACACCCAGACGGCCGTCCCGATCGGTGCGAGGTTGTTGGCCCAGATCCAGTCGATCGCCTCGTTGCTCACGCGGACACAGCCGTGGGACACCGGAGTGGGGGGGACGAACGAGTCCCCGTGGATGGCGAAACCGGCGTCGAAGAACCTCGGCCGCCACAGCGATCCGAGCGAGTCGACCACGAGCCCGTTCACCTGCCGGTAGATCTGGAAATGCCCGGTCGGGGTGGTCGCCACCGAGCTGACCCCGTCCTCGGTGTAGGTGTAGCCGCCCCCGGTGGAGGTGTTGAGGACGAAGTCGATCTTCCCGTTGGTCACGAACATGACGAGATCGTCCTCGAGGTCGACCTCGATCACATAGCCGGACGTGCTGCGGGGTTGCGGAAGGACACCCGCATCGAGCGCGGCTTGCGTGGCGGGCCCGACGGCACCGGTGCGGGGAAGACCGGCCGCCTTTTGCAGGGCGTAGACGGCCTGTTGGGTGCTGTCACCGAAGACGCCGTCGGGGGTCCCGACCCAGTAGCCGAGCGCGGACAGCCGCTGTTGGACGGCGAGCACCGCCGCGCCGCTGGCGCCGGGCCCGATCGGTGCCAGAAGGCTCGGGGCGGTGGGAAGGAGCCAGTAGCCGCCGCCGTCGGGAGTCGCGGCGACGGCCTTGACGGGATTCTGCAGCTGCTGCCCGCCCATGGACCCGAAGAACCCGGCGTCGCCGTAGGAGAACACGCCGCCGTCCGACGCGGCGAGCCAGTAGCCGTTGCCGTCGGGCGTGGTGGCCATACCGACGATCGGCGCGGCGAGATGCAGGTTCCCCGTCGACCCGAGGAATCGGGCGGTGCCGTAGGAGAACACGCCGCCGTCCGACGCCACGAGCCAGTAGCCGTCGCCACCGGGCGCCGAGCTCATGCCGACCATGGGCTCGGTCAGTCGTCGACCACCCATGGACCCGACGAACGGGGCGTCGCCGTAGGCGAAGATCCCGCCGTCCGACGCCACGAGCCAGTAGCCCTTGCCGTCGGGCGTGGCGGCCATGCTGACGATGGGGGCGTCGAGGTGCATGGCACCCGTCGACCCGTAGAAGCCGGCGTCCCCGAAGGCGAAGATCCCGCCGTCGGATGCCACGAGCCAGTAGCCCTTGCCGTCCGCGGTCGGGGCCATGCCCACCACAGGGTCGTCCAGAGCCTGTCCGCCCATCGACCCGTATGACCCGGCGTCACCGAAGCTGAACACCCCGCCGTCGGATGCGACGAGCCAGTAGCCCTTGGCATCGGGGGTCGGGGCCATGCCCACGACCGGGGCGTTGAGCTTGACGCCCGCCATGGATCCGAAATATCCCGCGTCTCCGAACGGCACCGGTTGCGACGTGTTGTCGGGATACGCCGTGGCAGCCGTCGCCGATGTCGTCGTTGCCAGCACCACGGCCGGGACGATCAGGGCACAGGTCGCCAGGGCCGCGCCCAGCGTCGTCCAGCGGCGGGAAAGGGCATGGCTCATGGCACAAGGCAAGCAGTTCTTCCCACCAGCCGCCAGCGAGGGGACGGTGTCAGAGGGGTGGGCCCATCCGGTGGTCCCGAGGGGCGGGCGCTCGTAGGCTCGGCGCCGCTCCGGGTGACGGGCCCGGCGGGACGGGGGTCTGTTCATGGTCGAGTCGGCTGGGCCTCTCGAGCACGGTCGCGACCTGCTCGACCCCGACGTCTTTCGGGACCGGCGCCACCACGAGGTCTTCCGGGCCTGGCGCGACGCGGACCCCGTGCACTGGCACGTCGACAGCGCGGGCACCGGGTTCTGGTGCCTGACCAAGCAGGCCGACGTGCAGATGGTGAGCCGGGACCCCGAGACCTTCGTCAGCGCCAGGGGCTTCACCCTCGTCGACATCGATCCCGAGGACTCGCAGGGGAAGATGATGATGCAGATGCTGCCGGGGATGGACCGCCCCGAGCACACCCGCTACCGCCGCATCGTCAGCAAGGGCTTCTCGCCCCGCACCCTGCGTCTCGTCGAGGACCATCTGGCGCTCAAGGCGCGGAGGATCGTCGACGGCATCGCCGGTCGCGGCTCGTGCGACTTCGTCGAGGACGTCGCCGCCGAGCTCCCGCTCCAGGCCATCGCCGAGTTGGTGGGCGTCCCCGAGAGCGATCGCCGCAAGATCTTTCGATGGGGCAACGCGATGACCGGCATCGACGACCCCGAGTTCGGAGGGGACATGGAGGCCGCCATGGTGGCCTCGGCCGAGATGCTCGCCTACGCCGACGAGCTCCGCCGTCAGCGCTCCACCGATCCGCGTGACGACATCGTCACCATGCTGACGGGGGCGACGACCGAAGCCGACGGTCTGACCGACGCCGAGCTCGCCCTGTTCTTCCTGTTGCTCGTGGTGGCCGGCAACGAGACCACCCGCAATGCGACGTCGCACGGCATGCGGGCCCTGATCGAGCACCCCGCCGAGTTCGAGAAGCTGCGCCGAGACCCGAGCCCGGACCGGATCTCGTGCGCGGTCGAAGAGATCCTCCGGTGGGCGTCTCCGATCCTGTACTTCCGACGTACCGCTACCCGTGACGTCGACGTGCGGGGCAAGACGATCAGGGCCGGCGATCGTGTGGTGCTGTGGTACGCCTCGGCCAACCGCGACGAAGAGGCGTTCGTTGACCCCTTTCGCTTCGACGTCGACCGCTCGCCCAACGACCACGTCACCTTCGGGGGCGGAGGTCCGCACTTCTGCCTCGGCGCCGGCCTGGCCCGGATGGAGCTCAGGCTCATCTTCACCGAGTTGATCACGCGCCTGCCGCGGATCGAGCTCGACGGCCCGGTCGAGATGTTGCGCTCGAACTTCGTCGGGGGCATCAAACGCATGCCCGTCCGTTGGGATGCAGGGGCGGTGACGACCTCCGCCTGAGGCGCCGACGCCGTCAGACCAGGGGCCACGGGTAGTGGTGCGTGTCGGGATCGGGGACCGGGAACCGTCCCGCCTCGAGCAATGCGGCGGCGCGCCGTCCCACCGCCTTGACCTCTCGCGCCGAGAGCAGCGGCGCGAGGGACTCGGGAGGTGACTGGGCCACCCGGGCGAGGTCGTCGAGAAGCGCGGCGGGCAAGGACTGCCCCGCGAACTCCCAGATCACCGTGCGCAGCTTGGGCTCGGCGTGGAAGCAAAGGCCGTTGTCGATGGCCCAGATCCTGCCGTCGTCGCCGAGGATGCAGTGCCCGCTCTTGCGATCGGCGTTGTTGGCCACGACATCGAAGGCGCAGATCGCCATGAGCTGGTCGTGGTAGTCCTCGTCCTCCACGAGGGTGAAATGATGCTGCGAGAAGTCGGCCGCGATGAACAGCTGCAACGACCCGGGGCCGAGGGGCGCGTCGTCGCGCTCGACCGTCTCGGGGACGATGCCCCATCCGAGCGCGCGCGACAGCTCGAAGGCGGCGACCTCGCGCCGGTAGATCGGCTCGGGGAAGTCCCACAGACGGCGTTCCCCGCGCCCGGGCTTGTACACCGCGCTCGCCTCTTCGTCACCCCGGACGCACGTGGCGAGAAAGGTGTGGTTCGAGCTCCACGGCATCCGGCCGATGATCTCGACGTCGCCCTCCGCCAGGAGCGTCAAGTGGCGGGCGGCCGGTGACCGTTGGTCCTCGGGCACTCGTGTCCGGAGGGGTCGAGGGGGCCGCCGCACAGCGGGCACGGTGGGCGCCCGGCTTCGACCAGGGTGGTGGCACGGATGGCGAACGCAGCAGCTTGGGACCGGGTGATCGTGAAGCGGGCCATGTCGCCCTCTTCGTCCTCGGGCACGAGCTCTTCGGCGACGAGCACGATGCGGTCGAGCGCGTCGTCGTAGCTCACCCCGAGGGTGCCGATCACCCAATGCGGGTCGGCGGGCTCTTCGATCTCGAGGTCGACGGGGAGGTCCTCGGGACGGTCGAGATCGGCGAGGAGACGGCCGAGGTACTCCGCCAGCACCGACACCTGTTGCTTCTCGGCCTTCAGGGTGACGACGGTCCGCCCGCTGCGACACTGCAAGAGGAACACGCGCTCGCCGACGGGGCCTTCGGTGCCGACGGTGAAACGATCGAGGTCTCCGAGATCGAGGGCCGGGCTCATGACACCGCCAACTCCGTGAGCGACGCCGTGGCGTTGACACACAGGACGTAGGGGCCGGAAACGCCGCGCACCAGCCCGGTCACCGAGCACGGGGACACCGCCAGCCTCTGGAAGAGATCGAGAGGGACCCCGGCGGTGGCCGCCACGGCCGCCTTGATGGGATCGGCGTGGGACACGGCCACGAAGGTCTCGCCCCGGTGCCGCTCGGCCAGCCGGTCGAGGGCGGACACCATGCGCGCCTGCATCTCGATGAACGACTCTCCGCCCGGGAACCGGAACGAGCTCGGAAAGGCCTGCACGGTGCGCCACTCGTGGCGCCGGCGCAGGGCGGAGAGCTTCGCACCGGTCCACGTCCCGAAGTCGCATTCGAGAAGGCCCCGTTCGATGCGCACCCGCAACCCGAGGTGGGCGGCGATGGGCTTGGCCGTCTCCATGGCGCGCTCGAGGGGTGACGCGTACACCGCCACCGGCGCTTTCTTGAGGGCCGCGATGCGCTGGGCGGCCTGTTCGGCCTGCGCCTTGCCCTCGTCCGACAGATGCAGGCCCCGGGCCCGCCCGGGGAGCACCGTCCCCGTCGTGGGCGTGCGTCCGTGCCGAACGAGCAGGGCAACGGCAGGGGCCGGAATTCGGCGGGTGGGCACGGCGCGCCATCGTACGCTGTCGGCCGTGCACGTCCGGCCGCTCGACGAGCTGACCAGCGAGATCACACATTGCCGGCGCTGTCCGCGCCTGGTGGCCTGGCGGGAGGAGGTCGCGACCCAGCGGCGAGCCGCCTTCGCCGACCAGGTCTACTGGGGCCGGCCCGTGCCGGGGTTCGGCGACCCCGACGCCACGGTGGCGGTGGTGGGGCTGGCGCCGGCGGCCCACGGCGGCAACCGGACGGGGCGCGTCTTCACCGGGGACCGCTCCGGCGATTGGCTGTTCGCGGCGCTGTGGCGGGCGGGCATGGCGAACCAACCGACGAGCGTGGCGCTCGACGACGGGCTCGAGCTGTCGGGGGCCTACGTGCTCGCCGCCGTGCGCTGCGCGCCGCCCCAGAACAAGCCCACCCCCGCCGAGCGCGACGCGTGCCGCCCCTACCTCCAGCGCGAGCTGGCCCTGCTCGGGCGGGTGCGCGTGGTGGTGGCGCTCGGCCAGTTCGCGTACCAGGTGCTGGCCGACGAGCTGGGGCTGCGGCCGCGACCCAAGTTCGGCCACGGGGTAGAGGCCGCCGCGTCCGACGGCCGGACCGTGATCTGCTCGTACCACCCGAGCCAGCAGAACACCTTCACGGGGAGGCTCACCGAGCCCATGTTCGATGCCGTGTTCGCCCGGGCCCGCACCCTCGCCGGGTGGCGCTGACGGGCGGTCACTCGGAGTTCGTGACTGCCTGTTCGGCCGGCCGCCCTGGTCGAGGCCGCGTGTTTGCGACGGCCCCTGCACGGTTAGCTTGCCGGGGATGGAGATCCGAGCGGGCCGGGTGGTCATCCACTACGTGGAGCACGGGACCGGTCGACCCGTGCTGGTACTCCACGGCGCCGGAGTCGACCACCGCGAGGCCGAGGCTTGCTTCGAGCCTGTTCTCGACGGCCTTGCGGGGCTGCGGCGGATCTATCCCGACCTCCCTGGATTGGGCCGGACAACCGCTCCCGAAACGCTGCGCAACGCCGACGACATCCTCGACACGCTGCTCGACTTTGCCGACGAGGTCATGGGCGGGACTGCGCACCTCCTCATCGGCCACTCGGCGGGCGCGTACTACGCGCAGGCGATGGCCGCCCAGCGCCCAGCGCACGTCGCTGGTCTGGCGCTCGTCTGTCCGTTGTTGCCAGGACTGCGCGACGTCCCGGAACACCGCGTCGTCGCCGGACCGGATGAGATCGGTGACGACGTCTTCCGGAGCTACTTCGTGATCCAAACCCCGGACATGCTCGAACGGTATGAACGGTACGTCGCCCCAGCCGCCGCACTAGTCGACCCGACAGCGCTCGAGCGAATCGGCGAACGGTGGGCGTTCACGCCCGATCACGCGCCGGCTTACGCGGGTCCAACAGTAGTCTTCCCAACTATCGAGTCAACGGTTCGGACCGACAGCTAGTCGCGTCCGCAGGTCAAGGCCCCTTGCGACGACCGTGTTGCAGAGAGTCATACAGCTACTTCCGATGTATCGCCTCCTTGGCCTTGTCGATCATCTCTTCGACCTTCTCCTCGGCCTTGTCGATCACCTCTTCGACCTTGTCCTTAGCGTGGTCGACCTTCTCCTTGGTCTTACCAGCGCGACGGTCGGCCTTGCCTTCAGATTCGAGGTCTTTGTCGCCGGTGAGGCTTCCGACGGCCTCTTCGACCTGACCCTTTACCTGATCAGTCTTTCCAGCCATCCTGTACCACCCTCTTGAGGCCACGACCGGATCGGCCATGAGCACGCTTCCAGCGTGCGCAGACGTCTCGGGCCTCGCCAGAGACGAAAGTCACCTAGTCGAGCCCGAGGGGCCGGTGCGACAATGGCGAGTCACGGTCCGTTCCGGACGCATGGCTCTATGTGAGGAAGATCACCGCAGCGGACAGAAACGCCAGTCCGGCGCAGATCAACGTCGCCCATACCGTCTTGTCCATGAAGGCGATGATCCCGGCGATGATGAACAGGATCGCCGCGATCAGAGCGAACACCTGAACCGCGTTGGCGCTGGCATTGACGAGTGTGGCAAGCATGGGGGGCCTCCTAGTAGGTCGATGACGATAAGGGCGATGACGGGAGATGGCGGCGGTACCGAGCACGCCGCTCACCGAGAACACCGTCAGTGACCTGCGACATTCGGCAGCGCCTGAGCGCCTAGCGGCTTGCCGGGGCCTTGCGCGCAGGGGCCTTGCGAGCCGACGCACGTTTTGCCGCCGTCTTCCGGGCGGGTGCTCGCTTAGCCGTGGACTTCTTCGCCGCGGTCTTCCGTGCTGCCACCTTGCGGGCCGGTGCCCGCTTGGTGGTGGTCTGGCGGCCCGGGACTTTCGAGGCGGACTTTCGGCCGGACTCGGTCAGGGCCTTCCTCGTCATGTCGAGGAAGCTTTGCACCAGTTGCTCAGTCATCCTGAAGGCCGAGTCGATGATCTTTCGACGGGGTCCGTCGTCACCGCCAAGATGGGGAAACACGCTGTCGACGGTGTCGACGAACTTCCGCACCGCCTCAAGCGACGTGTGTTCGGCATCCTCGATCGTGTCGACAAGACGGGTCGTGTTAGCTCTCTTGGTCTGGGCAGCGGTCATGGCAGTGCCTCCCTGGTCCACACAGGCTTCTCTTCTGTCCAAGATGCCAAAATCACCTCATCGCGAATAGAGACTTTCGGCCACTTGCGAAGGGTGGGTAGGCGGGCGTTCACCGTGAGATAGCCGAAACGGAAACGGTGCCTGCTCGGACTCCGGTGGGTTAGCGGGACGGTCAACTGGTCCGCATAGACGGTCTGAAGGGGAAATCGTGCTCTGTTGGGCTTCCATAGAACCCGTCGTGCCCTTCTCCTCTATGCGTCTAGACCGCCGTCACCTGTTACGGAGTCCGCAGCAGTTGCCCAACCGACCGCCTCTGAGCTGAGGTCACGGCCGGAACTACGGCCAGCAGATTTGCTACGACCAGCACTCCCAGTGCCAGTGCTGCGATCGCCCAGGCCGGCACTGTGGGAACGGGCACGGCCCCGAGGTTCGTGGCAAATGCCTTCCAGATCAGCCGACCGACGACGATGCCAAGGGGTGTTCCGACCACGATGCCCACCAAGGCAACCGTCGTTGCCTGCCAGAGCACGGTTGCACCGATTTGCCGGTTCACGAAGCCGAGAGCCTTCAGCAGTCCCATCTCGCGTCGACGGCGAATCACGCTGACCACGAGCAAATGAAGGAGGGTTGCCGCGCCGAACACCGCCAGCACAAACCCCAGGATGAGCGGGAAATTCACCGCTTCTCCGAAGTTCACCAACGAGGTTGGGATGGTCGGCCTCGTCGCACCGGCCGCGGAGGTGTAGTGGGCGATATCGGCCTGACCCTTCGGGCCCGAGACCACTCTCGCCAGCACGGCAGGGTTCTGATTCGCGGCGGCCGCATTATGGCATTCACTCTGCGTCGGACCGGTCGGACACAAGGCATTCAGGAGGCCGGCCAGCGTGAACGCCGCCCCGGTACCCAGCCCTCCGAGCCCGGCATCGCTGGGGAACGACGCGGTGCCCACGACGCGAAATGATGCGATTCGAGTGCCGCCGCCGGGACGTTGCACGGTGACACGCACGACCGACCCCACATGGCTACCGACCTGCTCCAGCGTGGTCGAGCCGAGCGCGACATCGTTTTCGCGGTTCGGCAAATGGCCGGTGACCACCGACATAAGAAATGACCCTCGCACAGGCTCTCCGGCGATGGCGAGGACGCTGACCCCGTTGATTGAGACCTCATCTCGGGCAGCAAGCATGATCCCGGTAATGGCAGGGTCATGCTCCAGGCCGGCCAACTCGGAGGTGAAGTTGCCTTCCCCTCCACCTACATTCGAGAACGTAAGTTGGTAGTCGCTGCCGTAGAGCGCCGGAGTGGCCGTCAGGTGCGACAAGCTGGCGCCGAATACCGCCGTCGCACACAAGGCCACGACCGCCAACGCCGTGCCGAACAGCGCAGTACCCACCGGAATCGAGGCGGCACCGCGCCCTCGCTCCAGAGCGCGACGGACCCCGATCACGGCGCTCGGTGGCGCACCGATAGTGGCCAGACGGGCCACAACGGACGACGGGTAGATATCAGGTACCCATTCGTCCTCGATGGGCACCCGCGAGGCACGCACAGCCGGCCAGATACCCAGGGCTACCACCACGACCACGGTCGCCAACGCCCCAAGCAGGAGGACCAAGGGGTCGAAAGCGAGACCCGTGGAGGGTTCAGCCAGTCGGGCCTCGCCCACCGGAGTCAGGGGGGACAGGGCATAGGCGACGACCACCGCGCCGGCACCACCGGCGAGAGCCACTACCAGATTCCGCGCCGAGCCCAGCACGACGAGCTGGCGCCGGGGCAGTCCCAGTGCCGACAACGTGCGGTACTGCTCGCTCTCGACCACACTCTGGCGACCAAACGCCTGCCCGATGACCGCCAGGCCCGCCAATGCGGCCAACGCGGCCAACACCCACCAGCCCACCGCCTGGGGATGGATGGATCCCGCCACCGCCGCGGCGGCGGTGTCCTGGTTCGAGACATAAACGAGGTGGAGTCGGTTGGCGGCGGCGGCAAATCGGGGAAGGTCCGCAGTCCCATGCCTCAGTCGAACGAGATAGACGGCGGCGACGACTGTTCGTCGGTTCTCGGCGTGGGCAAACGCCTGTGTTGTGAACAGGTCGTACTCAGGCGCCTGCCCGGATGGGAACTCCAATTCAGCAGCTCCGATTCCCACCACATGAAAGGCAACCGTCGGCCCCGACGGGGAAGCGTTGGCGCCGCTGGCCAGAGCCTGGACCTGTGATGATGCGTACAGCGGGGCGTGGATCACCGAACCGATATGCACGCCGTTGTTCTGTTGGAGGTTGTATGAGGCCAACACCTCATCTTGGGAGGACTGGGTGGGCATCCGGCCGGCAACCAACTTCACTACCCGGGTCAACGCCGTGGGCGACACCTCATTGATGTAGAAGTTCGGCGCGTCGATTGCATGGGTACAGTCACACGTCGGTTGTCCGCTGGCTGGGTTACCGATCGTTGTGACGGAGGCAACCCCGGGCAAGCGAGCCAGCCCCGGAACGGGTTGGTTGTTGTATATGTAAACGTCGAAGCCATGCGCGGTGACAAAGCGGGGGAAAGCGGTGGCTGTCCGCCGCCCGGCGGCGGCCGTACCCAGGACCAGGCCGCCCACGACGGCAATCAGACCGACCAGGACCAGCCACGATCGCCACCGGCGACGGAACTCCGCACCGAACACCAGCCAGACTGCGCCCAAAAGGACCTCCCGACTCCAGTCTGACGCCTCACGGCTTCACACCCAAGGTGGGCACCCGGTCTGTCGGCGCACGTGGTAGCACGTCCTGACCCGCAAGATCTCGACGCCGAACGATCCTGAGCGTTTCGGTCCGGCGGCACCTTGCTTGCCCAAGGAGCTGGCATGAGCTCGCACGAATCATGGGGAGGTAACCCAGGTCTCGAGCAGGTCAACGAGTGCCCACATGTCGTCGTTGATCGAGCGTCGTCTACGCCTACTGCACTCGCACTTGTTCAGGTGGAGCTGTTCATCGGTGATGGGACACGCCTGGTTTCCTCTGACCACGGGCTTCCGATGAATTCCGGCGGTCGCGCGCCGCGGCTCGTGCGAGGCGCCGTGCGTGGATTGGACCAACGCGAATCTGACCACTGAACGGAGCCCACATGCCGCAGAAGTAGAGGCGCGGCGCCCCCGGGTGTTCGGGAGCGCCTGAATGGCAGATCGGTATACCGTCGGCCTGTAATACACCCAAGTGACCGACCAACGGCTCCAAACCTCGTCGGTAGCCGGTTGCGCAGATCACAGAATCGGGCTGAAGGCAAGTACTATCAACGAGCAACACGTCGGCGCCGTCGAGCCTTTGCACTTCTGCCACGACGGTTGCGACTCCACTTTTGAGCGCGGCGATGAATCCGTCGTCGACGGCTGGATTGGTACCTCGGTGCCTATAGCTAGCGTACGGACCCTCGGGAGCGCGTGGTATTCCAAAGCGGTGGAGGTTCCCGAAAGTCAGCCGCTGCGCTATCGAGAAGGAGAGGTCGGCAAGCTTGATTGGTATGTGATCGGTCAGAAGAACCAGAAGCGGCTGGCCAGGAACGCCGAAGACCTCTCGCGTCGAAAGGTTGGGGGCACTACGCATCGAGACTGTCACTCGGGCTCCCGCCCTTACGAGGTGGCCGGCAATGTCGAT
>Ga0116219_10001425_pt1 | contig 22190 bp, 22 predicted proteins | sample Sb_taG_4_FD_91019 | JGI IMG/M metagenome (GOLD analysis project Ga0116219, IMG submission 91019) | Peat soil microbial communities from Weissenstadt, Germany - Sb_50d_6_BS metaG | ecosystem: Environmental > Terrestrial > Soil > Wetlands > Peat | place: Germany: Weissenstadt | collected 2010-09-21
CGGACAACTTGCCTACGGGGGACTCGCGCCTCGGAGTTCAGTTGCCGGCAAACGCCGAGGAAAACCCGCGGTCCGCTGAAGGAAATGAGTGCAGCGAAGAGAAGTTGGGCTCCTGCGAAAATCAGCGTTGTCGCGATGCGGTGGCTTCCCATGCCCTCCTTCGCCAGCCAGAAGATGTATCGCACTGTGGCCGCGTGCTCGGGAATGAGTCGGTAGCCGTCCGGGGTCAGCTCGATCCACGCCGGGCAGCTGTGGCTTACGGGCGTCTTGCTTTCGGCTGCCCGCCTCTTCTTCTGCTGCCAGACAGCACGAAGGCGTATCGACTTTGTCTTGATCTCTTCGTGCGCGCGGCACATGTGAATGAGCGCTTCGAGAATGCTGGCGATGTCGTTCACGCTGTCGTACGTGTACCGACGTCGCGGCTCGGCGGTGATGATGACGATGCCGTGTTGTAGGAGGCGGATGAAGAGTTGAAGGTGGAAGCCGACTTCGGCGCGGGAGAGGCGGTCCAGCTGCTCAATGATGAGGAGCGACCCGGAACAAACGCGGCCGCTCTCTACCGCTTGGACGAACACGTTGAGCGCGCCCTTCTCCGCGTTCTTACGGCGGGAGGCGGACACCCCGAGGTCTTCTAGCGTTAGCGAGTCGTCGAGGATCGCCCCTTCCTCGCGACAGACCTGCTCGATAAAGTCGTCTTGGCGGCGCTTCGAGTCCCCCTTGGCCTGTTTCGGGGAAGAGAACCGATGGTGAACGGCATGGCGACGAAGACGTGCGGCTTGGCCTCGGACTCGGGCCCCGCCGTCGGCAGGGCGCGGCCGTTGCTCGTCACCGGCGAGGCCAGGGTCAGGCGCTGCGGCGCCATGAAGATGCCCTCCGGCAGGAGGTGATGCAGCGCCGTCGTCAACCGGCCGGCGCGCTTGACGTTGTATTCGACGAAGCTGACGCGCTCCAGGCTCGGCGGGCAGTCGCCGCGCGCCTGGGCGTCGAGGAAGCCGGCGACCTCCGCGGTGAACGATTCCAGTTCGTCCAGCCCGTAGTTGACGCCGTGAATGGTAACCGCCAGGTGTCGCGTCTGCGGCGCCGACTCTTCCAACGACTCGAGTACCCGCGCGGCGAACTCACGGATCTGGGCATAGCGGAAGTGCCACAGGCTGACCACGCCGACGAAGAGCACGCGCGCCGCGGCCAGCAGGTTATGCCCGGGCAAGAGGTGATAGCTCCCCGGCTGCGACAGCTGGGTGTGCAGCACCGTCTCCGGCAGGTCGAGCGTCTCGGCCACGGCGAGGTCGGCGCCGTGCAATCCCTGGGCGTACTTCAGGGCCAGCACGTCCGCGGGGAAGGCCAGGACGTCGTCGTTGACGACGTCGAATTGCAGGCGCTGTTTCATCGCAACCTCGGGGAAGGGGCCTCATCAACGGGACAGGAAACTCCTTAATCATGTTCGAGGGGCGCGGCCGCAGACAAGGGAACACTCATTCACCCTTCGAGTGGTCCGGCTCCCTCGTCGGTGGGGCAACCGGCCTCGAGATACGCTTGCAAAAGGATCTGCGCCGCCACGCGGTCGCGGCGCTCCTTGCGCTTGGCGTGCGTCAGCCCCGCTGACCACAGCGCCGCCTCCGCCTGCGCCGTCGTAAAGCGCTCGTCGAAGAAGGCCGCCGGCAACCCCGTCGTTTCCGCGAGCCACTTGCCGAAGGCCCGCGCCTCGGCCGCCTTCTGCCCCTCGCGCCCGTCCGTGTGGATCGGCAAGCCGACGACGATTCCGCCAACCTCCTCGCGCTCGACTAGTTCGCGGAAGAAGGCGGCGTCCTCGTCGCGCGCCCGGCGGTGGTAGGTTGTCAGCGGGAAGGCCAACTTCCGGTCCGGGTCGGTGACGGCTAGGCCGACGCGGACGCTGCCGTAATCGACGCCGAGCAGTTTGGTGCGGTCGGTCATCTCTTGGCTTCCTTCGTTAACCGTTTCGTGCTCGCTGAACTGGCAAGCCGGTCTGGGGTAGTATACGGCAGTCAAGACATCCGCAGCTGCACCCGGGGCCTGCGAAGCCAGGCAGTCCCACTTGATTGATCGCTCGCATGGGGGATAATGAGAGCGGAGGAACTGCAACGATGGGGCGACGAGGAATGCAGGGATGCCTTCGATTGCCTTGCGCGATTGGCTTACAGTAGGGGCGGCCTCGTTAAATAGCATCGAGGACGTTTACCGCTCGATCCGTGGGAGTGGCCCGGGGCGGAGGGCCGCCACGCAGCAATTCAACCAGTGGTACGCGGTGATGCTGTCATCGCAGTTCCAGGTGCTTTGCCGCGACCTGCATACGGAGTGTGCCAGGGCGTTCGTCGCCTCGGTGTCGCCGCCGAACCTGCAACGAGCGCTGTATGCCAACGTCGTGCGCGGGCGCATGCTGGATACAGGGAATGCGAATCCCGGGACCATCGGCAGCGACTTCAACCGGTTCGAGTTGATGTTCTGGGCGGCCGTGGATATCGATCACCCCCGGAACCCCCGGCGGAAGACTCTGCTGGAGGAGTTGAACCGCTGGCGCAACGCGATCGCCCATCAGTCGTTCGTCCCGACGATGCTGAAGGGCAGCCGCGTGATCTTACCGCTGTCCCGAGTGCGGCGCTGGCGAAAGGCGTGCGACGGTCTGGCCCGTTCGTTCGACGATGTCATGTGCGGGCACCTGCTGACGTTGACGGGCGTGGCCCCGTGGTAAAGGAGAAGGTGCGATGAACCCGTTCACGAGAAACCCGTGGCTGGACAAGAACCCCGGCCCGTTCCGGGAGGGCGACCGCGTGCGGCTCCGCTGGGGGCAGGGGGAGGTTGAGGGCACCGTAGTCGAGGACCGCGGCCGCCTCGGCGGGGGCGGCAAGCGCCTGTACGGCGTGCTCTTCCGCGTCGATGACGTGTCGGAGCCGATCTACACCGAGTTGGAGCCCGAGGAGTTGACGCTCGTCGCGCGGAACGGCCAGCCAGAATCGGCGAAGTGACCAGCGGCATAGTGGGCCAGAAGAGAAACGACATGGTGAACTGGCAAGTCTACTGGAAGTGGTTCAGAAACGCAGGGGAGCCTTGGCCCGTCTCCGGATGGCTAACCAACAACACCCGGTTTTTGGGTCTACGTGCTGGGACTCGTCTTTGGCTATTCATCTGTGGTGAAGCCTGGGGTGTCGTGGATTCGCCTTCCGCTTATCAGACCTACTTGGCAGAGATTCTCCGTGTTGACAAGATAGGCTCGAACCCGAATTACGACCCTGATAAGCCCCCGGGCAAAGATAACCTTCGCTTTGAAATCGACGGGGATCACTACGTCGAGATCGATCCGCCACTGTTGGTGGAAGATATTATCTTCCCTGGTGGACGTGACTTAAGCGTGCATGTGGGGATGCGCTTGCAGACCCCGCGGGAGATGGAGTACTTCACCGTGAATGCGCTCGAGGCTAGGTTGAAAAAGGAGCGTCCGGATCAGTACCGACGGCTGACCGAATGGCCCAGTTGACTTGGGATACGAACTGGAATCCCTATTCGATGTTCTTGGCGCCCGTGAGCCGAGTTCCACCCTGGAGGCGTCTGGCGCTCCACTTCCCCCCCCAAGCGGCGAGTCGCGAATCGGCGCGCAGCGCTCATAAATACTTCTGCAGCCCCTTCTTCCTTAGCAGATCGACGAGTTGTTTGACGGCGCCCTCCTCGCGTTTGTCGGCGACGAGGGTGGCGTTGCCGTCCTGCACGATCAGCAGGTTATCGACGCCGATGGTGGCGATCAGGCGCCCCTCGTCGGCGACGATGACGCAGTCCTTGGTGTGCAGCCCGGCGTGCGTCGCCAGCACCGTGTTGCCGTCGGCGTCCTGCGGGTTCATGCGCTCCAGCGCCAGCCAGCTGCCCACGTCGTCCCAGCGGTACGTCGCCTGCACCGCCAGCACTTCCTTGCCGGCCTCGGCAGCGTGCTCCATTACGGCGAAGTCGATGCTGGTCCGCTCGATCGGGTCGAACTCGCGCCGCAGCACCTCCTCGCGGCGCGGCGTCCGCCAGGCGTCGGCAATACGCCCGACGGCGGCGTGCATTTCCGGCTTCAGCTGCCGCAGGGCGTCCAGGACCGTCGCCGCCTTCCACACGAAGATGCCCGCGTTCCAGAAGTATTCGCCCGAGGCGACGTACTCCTCGGCCAACTCCTCCGGCGGTTTCTCCTTGATGCCGCGCACCCGATAGACGCTGATCGCCTGGCGCGTGGTCAGCTCGCCGGCCCGGTGAATGTAGCCGTAGCCGGTCGCGGGGTAGCTGGGCGGGATGCCGAAGGTGATGAGGGCGTTGGAGTGCTCCTCGGCCATCTGCTCGGCGACGTGGACGGCCCGGCGGAACTCCTGCACCGGCTCGATGACGTGGTCGGCCGGCGTCACGATGATCGTCGCCGACGGATCCTCGCGGGCGATCAGGGCCGCCCCCAACGCGACGGCGGCCGCGGTGTCGCGGCGGAACGGCTCGCCGACAACGTGGTCGGCCGGCAGGCCGGGGAGCTGGCGACTGGTCTCGGCGCAGTAGGCGGCCCCGGTGATGACCCAGCTCCGCTGCGGCGGCACCTGCGCCTCCAGGCGGTCGAGGGCCATCTGCAACAGCGTGCGGTCGCCGCCGAGGGCGAGGAATTGCTTCGGCCGCTCCTCGCGGCTGCGCGGCCAGAAGCGCGTGCCGCCGCCGCCGGCCATGACCATTGCGTGGAGCATGGGCTTTCTCTCCAGTTACGGCGAACGCCAAGGGCGCGTGACAAACAACCTGATCGTTTGATTGTACGGGTTCAGATGTGATCTGGAGGTCCGTTTAGCGGCCGCCCTCGGGGCGGCGCGGATTCCTCGTTTCGCGAATCGATAAATCGAGGGTGGCGGCTAAACGGACCACATCTCCGCGCTCACAGCGAGTACGCCTTCCCCATCCGCACGCTCAGCAGCAGATACGCCCCGTGCAGCAGCACGATGCCCGCCACCAACCACGCCAGCAGCCGCCCCGTCTCCGCCAGGCCGTGGGTGGCCCGGGCGTATTCCGGGATGGCCGCGCTAACCTCGTCGAGGCCGCGGCCGAGGTCGTCCAGCCCCTGCTCCTGCTCCTGCATCTGCCGGTCCAGCGACTCCAAGTAAATCGGCAGCAGCGTGGCGAACGACTCGGCCAGCACGATACTCTGCTTCAGTGCGGCCTCGTAGTCCTGCCGCCGCTCCAGCGCCTGCCGCAACTGTCCTCGCGTGGCCCGCAAGAGCGTCGATGCCTTCGACAGGTTCGTCTTCAGCTCCGGCCACTTCGCCACCGCCGTATCGACCCCTATCTGGGCCTGGCGCAGCATTCCGGCGACCTCCTTCAGTCGCTCCGTCTCGCGCAGGATGCGCGACAGGTCGCCGGTCAGCTTCGGCAGCTCTTCCGCCAGCCGGGCGCTGTGCTCGGGGACGTTCTTGAGCAGCACCTCGAGCTTGTCCTGCTGCTTCAGGGCCAGCGCCAGCGCCTCGCGCGTCTTGTCGGCCATCTTGCGGCTCTCTTCCAGCGACGCCCGCAGCTGGGGCAGGTCGGCCTCCAGCGCCTCCGCCTCGTCGTCCGCGGCCTTCGCCCCCGCCGCCGCCTTGCGCATCCCCTCGGCGATCTTGTCCCCTTCCGGCCAGAACTTGCGCTGCTCGATGTCCGGCTTCAAGCCGCGGAAGGTCACGATGGGGTAATGGTAGCCGGCGAGCTTGTCCACCTGCTCCGCGCCGGTCGTCAGCGAGGTCTCCAGCCCCTTGAAGCCTTCGCGCATCGCCGTCAGCCGCTGGGCCTTCAGCAGGCCCTGCATCTTGTCTAGCCCCTCGCCGAAGCGCGCCAGGCTGTCGTGAATCTCGCGCGTCGCCTTCAGGTCGGGCGGCGCCTGCCGCAGCAGGGTACCCAGCTGCTTGGCATCGTCGCGCAGGCCGGCGGTCGATTTCTCGAGGCGATCGGCCGCCTTGCCGGCCGTCGGCGCTACCTGCTCGTCGAGGTACGACGCGGTCGCGCCGAAGCCCTCGCCGACCTTGCCCAGGTGCTCGCCGTCGAGGGTGTCGCTCAAACCGTCCAGCCCGCTGGCCACGTCGCCCATCGACTCGCCCACCGTCTGCAGCCGGTCGAAATCGACGGCCTGCGACTTCAGCGTGCCGGTGACGGTCTTCGTCTCCGCCTGCAACTGCCGGCCGAGGTCCTGCATCTCGGGGCGGCGCAGGTCGTGGACCTGCTGACGGAAGAGCTTCACCTGGTTGCCGGTGCGCTCGGTGACGCGCTGGGCCCGGTCGAAGGTGTGGTCGATGTCCGACCGGCCGGGCAGTTGCCAGGCGAACGCGACCAGCACCGCGGCCACGCACAGCTCCAGAAGGCCCATGAGAAGAAAGACGACACGGCGCATGCGAGGATCTCCCGCGGGAAAGTAGCGGACATGCTCTTTAACCATTCTAGACGCGCAAGTCAACCGAGGTCGGCCCTATCAGATATTCGCCGGCCGGGTACGGTTCTTGCGACGGGTGCGACAGGTGGGAAACGGGGAGCGTCTGGGAGGACGGGAGAAGTGTGCGCGGCCTGCCGGGGCGCCGGTTCAACGCGGGCTTGTCGTTGGGCGGCCGAGGATTCCCTTTGTCTTGGCGTCCGGCTACGGGTAGACTCGCTGATAGTTCCGCTTCCCGCACCGCCGCGCCCTGCCCCACTATCAGCAGACGCGGCGGGACCCGCCCGGGCCGGCCGGTCATACCTTTTACGAGACGGCACGCCGCAAGGCGAGGAGGGCACCTTGAAGTACTTCACACCTGAGCTGATCGTCATGGGGCAGTCCGAAGACGATCGCGTGCTCAACGAGCAGGAACGCCTGTGGGAAGAGGCCGGCGACCGGTACGTTGCCTACCTGGATACCGTCCGTCCCTACTTCCCGGCTGGCCTGCGGCAGAGCGATGAGAGCTATTACCTCCACGATGCCGTTGTCCGGGGCATGGGGAGTCGCGCCCAGTTCTTCGTGGTCATCCTCCAGCTCGACACGCCGCCGCAGTCGATCTTGACCTTCACCTACGACCTGGTGGAAGAGCCGGTTATCATCAAAGACGCGCTCCCGCCGGAATGCCGGGGTACCGGCCCGATCGTGGACTGGCAGTACAACGAGATCGAGATGGTCGCCGGCGATCCGCCGACCTGGCGGGAGTCTCTCCTCCTGGGCAACGGCTGGGAATTGAGGCTGCACTTCCATGACGTCGCGTTCCAGGAAGTCCAGGCCGTCTTACCCACCCCGAAGCAAGGGGCGACCGGCGTCTCGTTCGTCCTGCAACACGCCGCCCAAGGATGAGGCGATAGTAAACGAGGCGTTGCGTTCTCGAACCCTCGGGCGGCGGGCTTCCTGCCCGCCGCGTAGCTTTTTTCTTCCGGAAAGAACGCTGTCGCCTTTTGTCGTTCGGCTGACCGGACATTCGGCCGCTACCCATCAAGCTCGTTGATGACGCGCCGCAACTCGACTACTTCAAGCGGGCAATCAGGCCAGTCATGCTCCCAACACACGATTACGTCGCAGCCACTGGGATCATGGCCATGATCGCGGAAGTTACTGCTATAGAACTCAAATTCAATGCGAACCCGTTGCCAGCGCTCGTTGCGGCGATCAACACACCGCTTGGCCTCACAGTCTGGGTATGCAGCGTGAACCGCTTCGACGATAAAGCCTATCTCGTAGCTCACCATGCCAAACAGAAAGACTACGCCCTGCTCGTTGATGGGTGCGTGCCTCAGCCCACGGAAATCGATCGGCGGGCCGAACATTGTCCCGGTGTTCTTGGCCCACACCGCTTGCCCGGCGTTGGTGGGCGCGGTCGGCGGCGTTGGCACTTCGTGCTTCGACTTCGACTGTAGCTCGTCGAGCAACGTAGAGTTGGGCTCGTACTCCTCCAGCCAAGCCCGGTAACGCTTGAGGGTGCCTTGCAGGCCGCCGAAACGCCGGCGGACGACATCCGCGGACACCTTCGCGCGCGACGCGAACATAGCCCATGTCGGCACAGCGCCGAGTTCGACCGCAACGCGATGAAACTCGCAGAGAAGTTCATCGTCGGCCAATGGTTCGTTGTCTTTCGGGTGGCGTTCTAATCCGGCAGCGGTCTTTACTTCCGACCACCCACCTTCTGGAAACAGGCGGTAAACATGATACTGGCTAATCCCAGTCAATCGCTCGAAGTCGGCGCGAGAGATCGGCCCAGCGGCTTGCTCGGCTGCGCGCTTCGCAGCGTCGATGACGGCCTCTCGTGTGACGTCACCCACGTAGATGCCTCCTGCGGCCAAAGAGAGTATTCGCGCACAAATAACAGGCTCGTTGCGCGCGCCTAAACGCACTCCGTTGCGCTAACGACCTCCGGCGATCACGCCAAATCGTCGTAGTTGCGTTAATACTCCTCAGCCCGGGTCATTCTGTCAAGCAGATTCCTGGTCCGCCGCGCCGAGTTCGGGAGGGCGAGGCAGCGCTGGTGTGGGACGCGGCCACGGGGCCAGGCGTTGTCGCCACCGCTCACGCTTCAAGGCCCGGAGCAGCAGGCGACGTTCAGCCCGGACGGCCGCCGCCTCGTCACCGCCAGTGATGACAAGACGGCGCGGGTGTGGGATGTGTCACTGGAGGATCGTCCCGCGGCCGACTGGGTGCGGCTCGCCCAGATCCTCGCCGGCCACCGCCTCGACCGCTCCGGTGCCGCCGAGCCCCTGTCCCCGCAAGACATGCAGCAGGACTGGCAGGATCTGCACGCCCGGTATCCGCGGGACTTCACGGTCACCGCGGAGCAGGCGTTCGCCTGGCACCGGGCCGAGGCCGCGAAGTGCCTCCAGGAGAAGAACGCCGGCGCCGCCCTGTTCCATACCCTGCACAGTAGCTGGGAGTGGCCCGTGCTCAGCGGCCGGCCGCCGTGGTGATCTCCCTGTCCGTCTCTCCCCTACGAGGGCGGCACCCACCCCTCATCCATGAGGGACTGCCGCAGTGCGACGCGCAGCGGGTCGTTCATCCCGAGCGCCTGCACCGTCACACGTCCAATGGCCGTACGGCCCACAAGAACTGCGCCCTCCCAGCGGAAGTGGGCCGACCACTTGTGTCGGCGCGGGTTGAAGATCGGCACGAGCTTCGTCCGCGACCCCGCGTGGTCGATTCCGGACAGATTCGGTCCCTTTTTCTTGTTACAGCGCAGGCAGGCGTTGGCCAGGTTTCCCAGCGACGTGGGGCCGCCGTGCTGCTTCGCGATGACGTGTTCGATCTCGAACGGGCCGGCGTAGAGCGACTCGGGAAGCCGGCAGTACTCGCACACATGGCCCGCGCGCTCGCGAACCTGTTCGGCCAACGTCTCATCCATGATTGCCGGAACCGGGCTTCACACCGAGCTTCTTCCTGGCCTGGGACTGGAGGAGCGACAGCCAGTCGGCCGCCGTCACGTAGTAATCCAACTCTTCCAGTTCCCCGGGCGCCAGGCTGCCCTCCTGGTTCTTCTCGGCCAGTTCGTGCATCCGGGCCCGGTCCTCCTCTGGGAAGCCGAGCTTAAGGATGTGCCGCGCCAGTTGCTGCGTCATCTCGCCGCGCCCGGTCTCAAAAAGCCGGGCCAGAATGGCCGCCGGGCTCTTCGGTGCCGCCGTTGTGACTTGCATAACACACCTCATCTTCAACTGCTGTGCGCCAAGGATATTCGTCTGGCTGTACCAGGCGGGGATCCCGTGACGCCGCACCGCCTCAGCCAGGCGCGTGACGAAGCGGGCATCCTGACTGGAGTGGGACAGGAACACTTCGTTCGGCAGCGTCATCGGACACACACTCCGTCGTGGTCAGGCCGCGCTGCGCAGGGCCTCCGCAATCTGCCGCAATCCCTCCTCGCGGTCCACACCGGCCAGGGTGACCGTCTTCATCCGTGTCAGCACCCACGGAATGTCGTCGCGCGGGAGTTGCTCGGGCGAGGCGGCGATGACCGGGATCAGCCGACCCTTGTACCGTTTCTGGCCGAGCGCGTAGCCGACTTCGGCGGTGACGTTTGCCGCGCGGACGGAATTGGGCGTCAGCAGCACGACCATCGCGTCCGACCCCTGCAGCGCATCGGCCAGCTTTTCCCCCCAGTTATCGCCCGGCAAGACATCTGAGATATCCCACACGAGGAACCCGGACCGTTTGAGGGAATCGGCAACGCGCCTCGCCAGATCATCGTCCGCGGCTGCGTGACTGATGAAGACCTTCATTTCGACCCCCTCCTTCGACCTCAGCACGCAAACACATCGTCCACCGCCAGCCGCCATCCAGGCACAGCAGGCTCAGCGTCGGCGACCTCGCCGCGCCGGTAGATCACGGGTTGGGTCGGCGAAGCAGCACGATAGACGGCGACCGTTTCCGCCCGGGGATCGACATCCCAGACGACGAGAGTGCCGGCGGCAAAGTAGTCGGCGCGCTTGGCGGCCAACTCGTCCTCGGCCGCGTCGCCGTAGTCGTTCTCGCTGCGCACCTCCACCGCGAGCACCGGCGGCCCCTCGATGAAGCGCATCCGGTTCACCGGGTGCGGGCCGTCGTAGTACGAGGCATCCGGCGAAAACGACTCCCGGCCGGACGGCAGCGGAGGGACAGCGTAGCCGATGCCGTCGGCGTAAGCCTTGCCGCGTTTGCTGGCCTTCTCGTGTGCGCGCAGGCTGACGGCGATCTCGAAAGCCACGGCGCTGGGCAAGTCTCCCGATGCCATAAAGCGAACGATCCTCCCGCCGATGAGTTCGGCCTTGCCCTCTTCCCGAGAGAGATCGTCAAGGGTGGCACGGGTTGTGGTAGTTGCGCTCATCGTGCCTCTCCTGAGGGGGCGCAAGAGTTTAGCGGCCGCCCTCGGGGCGGCGCGTTGGGTAACGCGCCGCCCCGAGGGCGGCCGCTAAACGAGGGAAGACGCAACCGCCTTACGAAATGATGCCGGTCACCACCTCGCCCTTGACCAGCTCGCGCGGCTGGTTGAGGTGGTTGTAGACGATCGTGTCCGGCGAGATGCCGAAGCTGTGGTAGATCGTCGCCAGCAGGTCGCACGGGTGGACCGGGTTCTCGGCCGGGGCCGAGGCCGTCTTGTCCGACTTACCGTAGACGAAGGCGCGCTTGATGCCGGCGCCGGCCACCACGGCAGTGTAGCAGTACGGCCAGTGGTCGCGGCCGTCGTCGTTGTTCTCGTTGCCCGAGGTGCTGACGCCGCGCTGCGGGCTGCGGCCGAACTCGCCCACCGCCACCACCAGCGTCGTCTTCAGCAGACCGCGCTCGTCCAGGTCGGCGATCAGCGACGACAGGCCGGCGTCGAGCATCGGGGCCGACTGTTTCCTCATGCGCTGCGACAGGCCGACGTGGACGTCCCACGAGTGGTTGTCCGAGTTGGCGACCTTGGGCCAGTTGACCTGCACGACGCGCGTGCCGGCCTCGATCAGCCGACGGGCCAGCAGGCAACTCTGGCCGAAGGTGTTCTTGCCGTAGCGCTCGCGCGTGGCGTCCTTCTCCTTGGTCAGGTCGAAGGCGTCGCGCGCCTTGCCGGAGATCACCAGGCTCAGCGCCTTCGTGTAGTACTCGTCGAGGTCGTACTTGGCGACGGCCTTGTCGATGTCCTTCATGCCCTCGGCGATGGTCTTGCGCAGCTCGGCACGGCGGGCCAACCGGTCGGACGGCACCTCGGTGCGCAGCTTGAGGTCATCGACCTTGATGCGGTCCATCTTGGCCATGTCCATGTCGTCGCCGGCCGGGTAGAGCAGGTAGGGGTCGTAGGCGCGGCCCAGGAAGCCGGCGGTGCCGCCCTTGCCGACGACGCCCGACTCCTGCAGCGGTCGCGGCATCATGACGAACGGGAGCATCGGCTCGGTCGGCGGCTTGAACTTGACGATGTTGCAGCCGTAGTTCGGGAAGTCCTTCGGCGATGGCGGCTCGAGTTGGCCCGACGGACTTACCTTGTCCGCCGTGTAGCCGGTCATCATCTGGTAGATGGCCGCCGTGTGGTTGAACAGCCCGTTGGGCGTGTAGCTCATCGAGCGGATCATGGTGAACTTGTCGTTCACCTCCGCCAGCTTCGGCATGATCTCGGTGAACTGCACGCCGGTCAGCTTGGTGGCGATCGGCTTGAAGACGCTCTTGACGTTGTCGGGGACGTTGTCCTTGGGGTCCCACAGGTCGAGGTGACTGGGCCCGCCCTGGAGGTAAAGAAGGATGACGTTCTTGGCCTTGCCGAAGCCGGGGCTGCCCTCCTGCCCGCCGCCGGCCATCGCCTTCTCCACCCGGAGGACGTTGGCCAGGGTCAGGCCGAACAGGCTGGCGCCCCCGACGCGGAGCAACTCGCGGCGCGTCAGGCCGTCGCAGGTATCTTTCCAGGGACGCCCAGTAATCGAGAGCATGGTCCATTCCTCGGTGGGGGACAGTTGAGTCCGGAGGGCGGCGGGTAGGAAGCGAGTTGGCCGCGTGGCGCGGTTTCGCTCTATGGCATGAATATACAGGCGCGGCTCGGCCGACGTCAACGATTTCCCGCCCCGGCGCCGCGATTGTGCCGCGCGGGTCGGGTTGCGAAGCGGCCGGGAGGGAGCTACGATGCCCGACAGCGGAGCCCTGTCCGCGCCCGAACGGAGCGACTGGAACATGCCAAGAGGAAAAAGGCGGATCGTCCTTCTCGTGGGTGTCGTCGTCGCGGGCCTGTCCGGCGGCTGTGGTATGCAGCCGGCCGACACGCCGCACGGCGAAGACCAAGCCGCCCCGGCGACGCCCTGGGTTCCCGACGCCCCGGCAGCCCGGCCGACACTTCGCGAGGGCCGCGGCGAGGTTGCCGAGCCGCCACTCGGCCCCGCCGGCCCCGCCGGCAGCCGTCTGCGGCTGGGGCAACAGGCGCCCGACTTCGAGGTGACCACCATGGACGGCAAGCGGTTCAAGCTGAGCGAGCAGCGCGGCAAGGTGGTGCTGATCAACTTCTTCGCCACATGGTGCGTGCCGTGCAATCAGGAGATGCCGCACCTGCAAAAGGAAGTGTTCGAGAAGATCAAGGGCGAGCGCTTCGCCATGATCGCCCTTGGCCGCGAGCACGACAACGCCGAGGTGGCCCGGTTCAAGGAGCGCCGCCGGCTCGGCTTCCCGATGGCCGGCGACCCGGGGCGCGCTGTCTTCGCGCTGTACGCCGAGAAATCGATCCCGCGCTGCGTGGTCGTCGGGCAGGACGGGCGCGTCATCTTTGAATCGGTCAGCTACGTCGAGAAGGAATTCAATCAGATGGTGGCGCTGCTGCGGGCGAGGACGGCGTCGCGCTAGCCGCTTGCGGCTTAGCGTTCGCGCCATCGCCCGGTAGCGCGAACGCTAAGCCGCAAGCGGCTACCTGGAACGGCAGCGGTCGGCCGGACAGGCCGGCCAGCAGGTTCTCGACCGACACTTCGGTCATGCGCCGCCGGGTTTGCTCGGTGGCGCTGCCCAGGTGCGGCGTGATGGTCACGTTGTCCAATCGCAGCAAGGGATGGTCGCGCGGCAGCGGCTCCGGGTCGGTCACGTCGAGCGCCGCGGCAAAGAGGCGCCGCGCCGCCAGCGCCTCGGTGAGGGCGTCGGTATCGACGATCGGCCCGCGCGCCACGTTGACAAGGATGGCCGTCGGCTTCATGCGCCCCAGCTCGGCCCGGCCGATGAGGCGGTGCGTCTGCGGCGTCAGCGGCAGCGTAAGGACGACGTAGTCCGCGGCGGCGAGCAGCGCGTCCAGCGAGGCGTGGCGGGCGCCGAGAGTCGTTTCCGCCTCGGGCCGGGGGTGCCGGTTGTGGTACAGCACCGTCATGTCGAAGGCGCGGGCGCGGCGGGCTACCTGGGCGCCGATGCGCCCCAGCCCCACGATGCCAATCGTGCTGCCGTGGACCTCGCGGCCGAGCATGTAGGACGGGTCGTAGTGCAGGAACTTGGGGCCGCGGGCGTAACGGCCGCCCTCGACCAGGCGCCGCCCGGCCGCCAGCAGCAGGGCGAAGGCCAGGTCCGCGGTGGCGCCGTCGAGAATACCCGGCGTGTTGCCGACCGGGATGCCCCGCGCCGCTGCGACCGACACGTCGATGTGATCGACCCCCACGCCGAAGTTGCTGATGACGCGCACCGCCGGCAATCGGTCGAGCAAGGCGGCGTCCACAGTCGGATGGCCGTAGGTGTAGATCGCCTCGATGCGCTCCCCCCCCGCCTCCCGCGCCGCTGACCAGGGGAGCAATTCGGCACGGCCTGCCAGCATCGCCTCGACGGCCGGGGACACGGGCAGATCGGCGAGGACGCGGGGGAGCGGGTGTTGGCGGTCGGATGGCATCGCAAGGGTCCGATCGGGTGGCGGTTGGCGTCTTCGACCCCGATACTATAGCGGCCGGAGGGAGATGTCGCTTGCACGGCTGTGCCGGCCGGTGTAACCTGGAAGGATCAACGTGGCACCCCATGCTCGGGGCCGAGTTATCCGAGTCCACCACCGTGATCGTCTCCGGTTTCCGCTCCACTGCTCGCGGACGAATGACCCTCCTGGGGGCGGGAACGCTGCTGGCGTTACTCGTCGCGGCCGCCGTTGCGCCGGGTAGTGCCCGGGCCGCGTGCGGCGATCACGTCCAGTTCCGCCCGCCGGGGGGCGCCGAGCCGGCACAGCCGCCGGCGAAACCCGGAATCCCCGCAAGCCCCGCGATCCCGTGCCACGGGCCGAACTGCTCCGGCGGCGACCCCACGACTCCCCCGATGCCGCTCCCGTCTCCCGCGCCCACCGGGGAAGAGCGCTGGGGAGAGCCGCTTCTCCCCGAAGCCGCCCCCGCGGCCGGCCTTGCCGAGCGCCTGACCTGTTCCCCCTCGCGCCGTCCCATCCGCCGCGCGGCCGCCGTCTTCCATCCGCCGCGCCTGTCCTGATACTCTTCTCATCCACATAGGGATCGTCGGCGCGTCCCTTGCGCGCCCCGTCCCTCTTCCACGGCAACCATCATTCCGCGTCGCTCCTGGCGCTCCTGATACATCGTTCGAGGTAACCTCATGGACAACCTGAATCCGGCGGCAACGGCGGCACCACCCGCCGCGCCGGCGCTGCGCGACCGCAAGGGCAACGTCTACCAGCCCGCGGTCAGCCCGCGCCTCAAGGTGCTCTTGCTGCTCATCTTCGTCTCCTTCGCCATCCTCGGGGCGACCGGCGCCTACCTGGCGTCGATCAGCTTCCTCAACTGGTTGCGCGACCCGATCGTCTACACCAACTACGCCTACCTGTGCCTGTTCCTGGTCCACGTCGGCCTCGGGGTCGCGATGGTCCTGCCGTTCCTGGCCTTCGGCATCATTCATTACCTGTCCGCCCGCAGCCGCAAGAACCGCCTCGCCGTCAAGCTCGGCCTGGCCCTTTTCGCCTCCGGTATCGTCATCTGCCTCACTGGCCTGGCCCTGGTCCAGCTCGAGGCGATGCCGCTGCTGCCGACGCGCACCGTCCAGCGCGCGGTGGTCTACTGGCTGCACGTCCTGGTGCCGATTGCGGCGGTCGGCCTGTACCTGTGGCACCGACACGCCGGCCCGGACATCAAATGGAAGTACGGCTACGCCTGGATCGGCGGCGTCGCGGTCTTCGTCCTCGGCATGGGGGCGCTGCACTTCTACAACCCGCGCAGCTGGAACGTGCAGGGCTCGAAGGAGGGCCTGGCCTACTTCTACCCCTCGCGCGCCCGCACCGTGGACGGCAATTTCATCCCCGAGCACGTCCTGATGGCCGACCAGTATTGCCTCAAGTGCCACAAGGACGCTTACGAAGGTTGGTTCCACTCGGCGCACCACTTCAGCTCGTTCAACAACCCGGCCTACAAGTTCAGCGTCAAGGAGACGCGCGAGGTGTCGATGAAGGGCGAGGGCAACACCAAGCGCTCGCGCTGGTGCGCCGGCTGTCACGACACGGTGCCGTTCTTCGCCGGCAAGTTCGACGACCCCAATTACGACATCGACAACGACCCGACGGCGCAGTCCGGCATCACCTGCACGACGTGCCACGCCATCACCAACGTCAACAGCACGGTGGGCAACGCCGACTACACCATCGAGGAGCCGCTGCACTACCCGTTCGCCTTCAGCGACAACGCCGCCCTGCAGTGGGTCAATAACCAGCTCGTCAAGGCCAAGCCGGACTTCCACAAGAAGACCTTCCTCAAGCCGTTCCACAAGTCGGCCGACTTCTGCTCGACCTGTCACAAGGTCAGCCTGCCGATGGAGGTGACGCACTACAAGGAGTGGAACCGTGGCCAAAACCATCACGACCCGTTCTTGCTCAGCGGCGTCTCCGGCGGCAACGCCCGCGCCTTCTACTACCCGCCGACCGCCAAGGAGCGCTGCGCCGAGTGCCACATGCCGACGAAGGAGAGCAACGACTTCGGCGCCCGCGATTTCGACGACGACGGCAAGCGCAAGATTCACAACCACCTCTTCCTCGGCGGCAACACCGGCTTGCCGGTGCAGCTCAGCCAATTGGACCGGAACAAGGACCACATCGACGGGCTCCGCGCCGCCGCCGACAAGCAGGCCGAGTTCCTCAAGAACAAGCAGCTGCGCATCGACCTGTTTGCCCTGCGCGAGGGCGGCACCATCGACGGCAAACTGCTCGGCCCCATTCGCCCCGAGTTGCCGAAGCTGAAGCCTGGCGAGACCTACCTGCTCGACGTGGTGGTCCGCACGCTTGGCGTCGGCCACATCTTTTCGCAGGGGACCGTCGATTCCAACGAAATCTGGGTGGACGTCGAGGCGACCTCCGGCGGCAAGGTGATCGGCCGCAACGGCGGCCTGGCCGGGCCGGACGAGACGGGCGAGGTGGACCGCTGGGCGCACTATGTCAATGTCCACATGCTGGATCGCAACGGCAACCGCATCAACCGCCGCAACCCGCAGGACATCTTCACGGCGCTGTACGACCACCAAATCCCGCCGGGGGCGGCCCACGTCGTCCACTACGAGTTCAAGGTGCCCGAGGGGCTGACGGCACCGGTCGAGTTCCGCGCGCGGCTGCGCTACCGCAAATTCGACTTCGAGTACATGAGCATCGTCTACAAGGAGCTGGGCAAGCCGGTGCCGAAGTTGCCCATCATCGACCTGTGCCAGGACAGCGTGACGCTGCCGGTGGAGGGGGTCGCGGCGGAGGTGCCGGCGCAGAAATCGCCGATCGAGCCGGCCTGGCAGCGCTGGAACGACTACGGCATCGGCTATTTCCTGACCGCCGACGCCGACCCGAAGAGGCCCGGTCTGCTCCAGGCGGTACAGGCGTTCGAGGAACTCACCCGGCGCTACCCCAACGACAAGGCGGCACTGGCCAACGGCTACCTCAACCTGGCCCGGTCCTACGAGCGCAACGGCGAACTGACGAAGGCGGGCGACATGCTGAAGAAGATCAAGGACGGCGAGCTGCCGGCGCCGCCGTGGACGGTCGCCTGGTTCAACGGGGTGGTCAGCGCCCAGAACGGCCACCTCGACGAGGCGATCAAACTGTTCCGCGAGATCCTCGACCCGGATAAGCAGGATCGCAAACGCAAGCTGCACTTCAATACCGATTACGTGGTCCGCAACGAGCTGGGCGTCGTGCTCTACAAGCGCTCGCAGCAGGAGGAGGACGGCTCCGAGGGGCAGACACGATTCCTTAAGGAGGCGGTGCAGGAGTTTCAGCGGACGCTGGGGCTGGACGCGGAGAACCTCGACGCCCATTACTGGCTGGCCCAGGCGTACAGCCGGCTGGGCGAGTCGGCGGCGGGCGGCGCTCGGCCCGCCGAAGCGCCGAAGCTCGCGGACCTGGAGAAGTTGACTGCCCACTTCTTCGATCCGAAGGCGCCCGCCGACCAGCGCAAGGCGGCGGCCGCCGAACTGGGGCCGGCGCTGGAGGCGTTCTCCGCGAAGTCTCCCGACCTGAAGGAGCCGAAACTGCCGTTCATCACAGACGCGATCAAGCAGGCGCGGAAGACGTTCCAGGACGACCCCGACGCGGGCGTCCGCACGGCGGCGGCGCTCGTCCTGGGCCGGCTGCACCTGGCGGCGCACGCGGTCTACAAGCCGGACGACAACGCCAAGGACACCACCACCAAGAAGTACCGGGAAACTCACCCGGCGGCCAACAGCGCGGCCAAGGCGCTGATCGTCTACCCGCTGCAACGGCAAGGGGCGCCGGGCTTCTGACCCGCCGCTCGCGGCTTCGCAGTCCATGCGAAGCCGCAAGCGGCATTCTTCTCCTGGAGATCACTCCCTCATGTTCCATAAATCGGTCCTGGTCCCCCTGGCCCTGGTGCTCCTCGTCGTCGGGTGCGGCCCCGCCCCGACCACGCAGCAAACCATCGACCCCGGCGCGGTCGGCGAGCGCCCGAAGATCCCCGTCCCTGCCGTCCGCTTCACCGACGTGACCGAAAAGGCCGGCATCCGCTTCGTCCACACCAACGGCTCGTTCGGCAAGAAGCTGCTGCCCGAGACGATGGGCTCTGGCGTCGCCTTCCTCGACTTCAACAAGGACGGCAAGCAGGACCTCCTGTTCGTCAACTCGTGCTACTGGCCGGGGCACGAGAAGGAGGGTCCGAAGCCGACGCTCGCCCTCTATCGCAACGACAGCAAGGACGGGCAGATCAAGTTCACCGACGTGACGAAGGAGTACGGCCTCGACGTCATGATGTTCGGCATGGGCGTGACGGTCGGCGACTACGACAACGACGGCTGGCCGGACATTTTCGTGACGGGCGTCGGTGGCAACCGCCTGTTCCACAACGTCGAGGGCAAGCGCTTCGAGGACGTTACCGCGAAGGCCGGTGTCGGCGGGCCGGGTGGTTGGCCGAAGGACGCTGGCGACTTCCTCAAGTGGGACACGCCGATCAACTGGTCCACCTCGGCCGCCTGGCTCGACTACGACGGCGACGGCAAGCTCGACCTGTTCGTCTGCAACTACGTCGTCTGGTCGCCCGATTACGACCTGAAGTTGGAGTCGTCGCTGAAGGGGGCGAACGACCGCGCCTTCGGCCCCCCGGTGGCGTTCTCCGGCAGCCAGTGCTTCCTGTACCGCAACAAGGGCGACGGCACCTTCGAGGACGTGTCGCGGAAGGCGGGTGTGCAAGTTTCCGAATTGCTGGCCGAGGGGGAGGCGGCGAAGCCGCGGGCCGTCGGCAAGTCGCTGGGCGTGATCGTCGCCGACGTGGACGAGGACGGCCACCCCGACATCATCGTGGCCAACGACACGGTGCGCAACTTCTTCTTCCACAACAAGGGCAACGGCACCTTCGAGGAAATCGGTATGAATTGTGGCGTGGCCTTTGCCGAGGGCCGGGCACGCGGCGCCATGGGGATCGACTTCGGCGAGTACCGGCCCGGCAAGTGTGCCGCGGTCATCGCCAATTTCGCCGACGAGCCGACGACGTTCCTGCGCCTGGACAATCCGAAGCGGTTGGCCTTCGCCGACGCGGCCCTGGCCGAGGGGTTGGCGGCGCCAAGCCGGCCGTTCTTGAAGTTCGGCACCTTCTTCTTCGACTACGACCTCGACGGCCGCCTTGACCTCTTGACGGCGAACGGCCACCTGGAGCCGGAGATCGCCAAGGTGCAGCCGGGGCAGCGCTATCGCCAGCCGGCGCAACTGTTCTGGAACACCGGCGAGATCAAGCAGCGCTTCGAGCCGGTCACGAAGGAGTCCGCCGGCCCCGACCTCTTCGGGGAGATCGTCGGCCGCGGCAGCGCCTTCGCCGACGTCGATGGCGACGGCTCTCTGGACGTGGTGCTGACCAACAACGGCGGCGCGCCGAAGCTGCTGCACAACGAGGGCGGCACCGGTCACCACTGGGTGCGCCTGGTGCTGGAGGGCGACGGGGTGCGCTCCAACAAGAGCGCCATCGGCGCCCGCGTCACTCTGGAGGCCGGCGGCCTGGTACAGCACCGTGAGGTGACCAGCGCCCGCGGCTACCTCAGCCAGAGCGAGCTGCCGGTGACGTTCGGTCTCGGCAAGGAGACGAAGATCGACAAGGTGACGATCCGCTGGCCCGGCAAGGACGCCGGCGAGACGGTTCTGACCGACGTGAAAATCGACGCGGTGCGTCACGTCGTGCAGGGGAAGTAAGTTGAGCCGCCGCCCGCGCCTGGGGCGACTGGTGGAAGAAGAAGCTCGGCTCGTAAGTGAGCGGACAGCCGCTTGCGGCTTCGCAGGTCCTGCGAAGCCGCAAGTGGCTGTACGCACCAACTATCAAGGTGCAGGCAGGCTGGTAACGGGGCTCAGCGCTTGAAACGCGGCCTGCGTTGCCGAATAGAGGAACCCCCAGCCGAGTAACAGGAGCGTCAGCAGCACCCAGACGCCGAGGTTGCTCGAATACCAGGGGAAGATGAGGACGCCATCGATCAGGGGCCGTTTGGGCAGCGGCGTCTCGCCCTCCGACAGGGTGCGCGTCGCCTCGATCGGCGGCGACCCATCCAGCGGGACCTCTTTCGGCCGCGGCGTCGGCTCCTCGGGGCTGACGTCGTACCCCTTCACGCGCGGCGGTTTCTGCCGCGGCTCGCGCCGTTCCGGTTGCGGTTCGTCCTCGGCCAACCCGTAGCCTTCGACCGCCGGCTCAGCGGCTTCGGGGTCGGCCTTCTCCTCCTCCGGCACGGCCCACGGGTCGTGGACCTCGGCGGGCCGCTTTTTCTTTTTCTTCCTCGGCCGCTCCTTTTTCGGCCCTTCCCCGGGCGTGCCCCACGGGTCTTCGACCTGCGCCGCCCGGGCCGCGCGCCGCACCTCTTTATCCACCTTCGGCTTCGCCTCCTTGATGCGGACGCGCCCAAGCACGCGCGCATAGCGTCCGACGAGGCGCGCGTACAGAAACAGGACCGTCGCCAGGGCCGGCAGGACGTAGTAGAGCGGAGAGGTCAACGTGAGATAGACCGCCAGCGCTCCGGCCAGGCACAGCGGGGCGGTGAGCAGGTAGAAGGCGAACGTGCCCGTCGGGGAGCGGACCATGCGCCCGAGCGCTTCGGGCCGCAGGACGACCCAGGGCGAGTCGGCGCTGAACGACGACAGCAGGGTCATAGGGAAGAGCAGCCAGAAGAGGCCGGCCGGCAGTCCGACGTAGAGCGCGGCCGACGCCAGCAGCGATTCCGGCCCGATCACGCGCAGGACGATGCCGAGCGGCACCACCCAGAAGGCGACCAGCCAGCCGAGGTGCAGCACCTTGCCGATCCAGTCGTACCACGGGTCCTTCGGCCAGGCGACCTCGTCGAGTCCGCCGGCCGTCTGCTGGGCGATGGTGACGAAGACGTGCCCGGAATAGAGGAGGATGAAGGCGCCGGAGACGGTCGCCGCCACCATGAGGACGACAAACTGGATGGCCGACATAGAGGCTCCGGTGCCGGGTATGGGAACGCTCGCGTGCTGCCCTGTAACTGACCAATATACCACGGGCCCGCGACTCGTCGCCGGGGAGTCGCGGGCCACTACGTTGGCGTATCCACGTCGTCCCACTCAGCATCCCCGAAGCGCAGCAGCCAGTTAAGGGCATGGTGCCGCTCCGTCACCACTCCGACCGCGGCGCTCTGCGACACCGGCACCATTGCCGCCCCGGATGACCAGTCGAGGTTTTCGGGGACGTGGCGCTTGTGGACCCAGGCATCGCGAACCGCCCAGTGAATCAGCATGGTCAATTGTGCGGCGTCGAGGATGTCGGCTTTCGGGCGGAGTTGCGCCTTCGCGATGAACTTGACGTTGGCTTCGTACCCCCGCACGACGGCGACCAGTCGCGGCACATCACACATCTTCGCCGGCCAGTCCAGTTCCAGGTCGCCGAGCGCCCACGCCAGCACCCACAGGGCTTCCAACCGCCAGAGGAGTTTGTGCGCCGCCTTGGGGTCCGTCGTCCTCGCACGCAAGAACGGCTCCTCTTCGGGGGTAACGGCCGCCCACAACTTGTGGCGCTCAATGATATCCAGGGCCCCCTCCCGCGGCCCGCCGTCGGCCCGCAGGGTCACCGCCGACAGCACCAGTGCCCGCCGAACGACCGCCGCCGGTTCCCGCCACGTCGCCTCTGCGTCATCCTCGATGTGCAGGGGAGATCTCAGCGTGGGCACCTTTCGCGCGCTCAGGAGCGCCAACACACGCTGATACCGCGCCTGCTGGTTCGGCGTTGCCTGGTACCGCTCACGCTCCGGCAAGGGGTCCAATCCCGAAAAGGGGTGAAGGTAAGTGGGCTTTCGGGTATCCTAGGCGATGGGCGCCCACGGCTTATTCCCACCAGGAGGCTGCGCCATGCAAGTCTGCACCGATTCCCTACGC
>Ga0116219_10001435_pt1 | contig 22077 bp, 24 predicted proteins | sample Sb_taG_4_FD_91019 | JGI IMG/M metagenome (GOLD analysis project Ga0116219, IMG submission 91019) | Peat soil microbial communities from Weissenstadt, Germany - Sb_50d_6_BS metaG | ecosystem: Environmental > Terrestrial > Soil > Wetlands > Peat | place: Germany: Weissenstadt | collected 2010-09-21
CGGCGGTACGCTCGTGACCGTGGTCCGATCCCTCGGAGCCCATCAGAAAGGCACCCGGTGACCGTCGCCCTCTTCCCCGGCTCGTTCGACCCGTTCCACAACGGCCACCTCGAGGTGGTGGAACGAGCCGGCCAGCTCTTCGACGAGGTGGTGGTGGCGACCCTGCGCAACCCCCAGAAGGCCGAGCCACTGTTCAGCCTGGACGAGCGCGAGGAGATGTTGCACGACTCGTTGGCGCATCTCGACAACGTGCGCATGGTGGCGGTGGCCACCCTGGTCGTCAACGTGGCGCGCGACATCGGGGCGACGGCGATCATCCGGGGCCTGCGCGCCGTGTCGGACTTCGAGAACGAGCTGCAGATGGCCCAGATGAACCGGCAGCTGTCGGGCATCGACACGCTGTTCATCCCGACCAGCTCCACCACGTCGTTCGTGTCCTCTCGCCTGTTGCGCGAGGTCGCCCGCTACGGCGGCGACGTCTCCGCCTTCGTCCCGAAGGCGGTGGCGGTCCGGCTCGAGAAGATGTTCGGCGCGTGACCGACAACTCCTTCGACGCCGACGCGCTCGAGGACGAGGCGGCCGCGCCCGGCGACGACGCCGAGGGTTGCCTGCAGCGCGCCATCGACGCCGTGTCCACGGCGCGCACGATGCCGCTCTCGGCGTCGGTACTCGTCGACCGTCAGGATCTCCTCGACCTCCTGCAGGGCGCCCTCGACCGCCTCCCCGACGAGTTGCGGCGGGCCCGGTGGTTGCTGCGCGAGCGCGACGAATTCCTCGCCTCGCGCCAGCGCGAGGCGGACATGCTCCTCGACGACGTGCGGGCCCAGGCCGAGCGCATGGTGCAGCGCACCGAGATCGTCCGTCAGGCCAACCAGGTCGCCCAGCGCATCCTCGACGACGCCCGCGAAGAGGCGCGGCGGCTCCGCCACGAGGCCGAGGACTACTGCGACCAACGGCTGGCGTCGTTCGAGATCGTGCTCGAGCGCACGCTGAAGACGGTGCAGGCCGGCCGGGACAAGCTGCAGGCGGTCCCGCCCCCCCTGCACGGTGACGGGGACACTCTGCGCGTCGGGGCCGACGGGTCCGCGGACGGCGCGCCGGCCGGGTTCTTCGACCAGGACGACGGATGAAGCGATGAACACGCGTCGCCCCTTCGTGGTGCACGTGGCCAAGCTCCGCCGCGCCGTGGGCACGCGCTGGAACGAGCGGCGGCAGGGGCCGATCGAGGATCTCGGCCTTTCCGACGTGGCCGTGCCCGAGGGCGCCATGCCGATCGCCGACGTCGTGCTCGAGGCCGTCCTGGGCGGCGTCTCGGTGACGGGCACGGTGAGCGCGCCGTGGGCCGGCGAGTGCCGGCGCTGTCTGGCCCCCGCCACCGGTGTGCTGCAGCTCAAGGTGCGTGAGCTCTACACCGAGGATGGCGACGGCGACGAGACCTATCCGTTGGTCGACGACGAGGTGGACCTCGAGCCCCTCGTGCGCGACGCCGTGCTGCTCGAGCTGCCCCAGGCTCCCCTGTGCCGCCCGGAGTGCCGGGGCCTGTGCCCGACGTGCGGGGCGGACCGCAACGAGGAGGTGTGCGGGTGCGAGAGGCCGCGCGATCCCCGCTGGGGTGCGCTCGACGTCCTGCGGATGTCCGACGCCAGGGTCGAGACCGAGTCGTCGCCGTCGACGGGATCGGGGTAGCACCCCGGCGCCTTGGACGCCGCCACGGGTGAAACGGGTATCCTGGACCGTTCCTGACCCGAGGTGAGCGTCGATGGCCGTCCCCAAGAAGAAGACCTCCAAGGCCAAGAGCCGCAGCAGGCGGGCCTCGAATTGGGTGCTCGGGCCTCCGGCCCGCAGCGAGTGCCCCCAGTGCCGCCACGCCAAGGTCCCCCACCGGGTCTGCCCGACGTGCGGGTGGTACAAGGGCCGGCAGGCCGTCGAGATCGACTAGTGGCCGCGCCTCGGCCTCGGCCCGAGGCGTCGTCCGCAGGCGAGCTCCCTGTCGCCGTGGACGCCATGGGCGGGGACAACGCGCCCGGTGAGATCGTGGCCGGCGCTCGGCGCGCCGCCGAGGAGCTGGGCATCGCCGTGGTGCTCGTGGGGCCCCCGGAGCAGATCGGCGACACCGGAGGGCTCGACGTGCTCCCCGCATCCGAGGTCATCGCCATGGACGACGACCCCGCCTCCTCGGTGCGCCGCAAAAAGGACTCCTCGCTCGTCCGGGCCGCCGAGGCCGTACGCGACGGCAAGGCCCTCGCCATGGTGAGCGCGGGCAACACGGGTGCCGCCATGGCGAGCGCCCTGCTGCGCATGGGACGGCTCAAAGGCGTCGTCCGCCCCGCCATCGCCACGCCCATCCCGCAGCTGGGCTCGCACCCGGCCGTGTTGCTCGACGCCGGGGCGAACGCGGAGTGCACGCCGGCGATGCTCGTGCAGTTCGCCCAGATGGGGGCGGCGTACTCGTCGGCGCGCTACGGGGTGGAGGAACCCACGGTGGCGCTGCTCTCCATCGGTGAGGAGAAGTCCAAGGGCACCCCCCTCGTCAAGGAGACCCACGAGCTGCTGGAGTCGGCGGCGCACGTGCGCTTCGTCGGCAACGTCGAGGGACGCGACCTCCTGCGTGCTCCCGCCGACGTCCTGGTCACCGACGGCTTCACCGGCAATGTGGCGCTCAAGACCCTGGAGGGATCGCTGCGGTTCTTCATGGACGCCCTGCTCGAAGTGTTCGCCTCCGACGAGGAGGCCAAGGCCGCGGCCGAGGTGATGCTGCCCCGCCTGGCCCCCTTGGCGGCCGAGTTCGACCCCGACGGCATCGGCGGCGCCGCCTTGTTGGGCGTGGACGGCGTGTGCGTCATCAGCCACGGCTCCTCCAACGCCACCGCCATCGTCTCGGCGCTGCGCGTCGCCCACGACGTGGCCGCCGCCGGGCTCGTGGACCGGGTGGCCCAGGCCGTCTCCCCGTTGTGAGGAACCACGAATACCGCCTTTGAGCAGGTATTTTATCGGTCACGGGGGCTGGACCAGGTAGTATGTCCTCCAAAACCCGACCCCGGGAGACGCCGTGCCCGCAGAAACCCACGTCGAGAAGGGTCCCCTCGGACGCCCCGAGGTGTTCGAGCTGATCCGGGACCAGCTGGCTGACATCCTGGAGATCGAGCCCGGCTCCATCAGCGAGTCCTCGTCCTTCGCCGAGGACCTCGACGCCGACTCGCTCGCCCTGATCGAGCTCGTCGAGGGCCTCGAGGAGGAGCTCGGCGAACGCACCGTCGGGTTTCGCATCGAGGACGAGGATCTCGAGGACCTCCGTACCGTCCGAGACGCCGTCGACTACGTGGTCGCCAAATTGGGAACGGCCTGAGACGGGCGACGACCCCGCCCTTCCCGGCGCCCGGGGTGGCGCGCCGGGCGCCAGCGGCGCCCACGACGGTTCCGGGCCCTCAGGCGCGGCACCGGGGCATCTCAACGCCGGAGATCCGGACGCGGCGCCGTCGGGTGCGGCCGCGCTGAGGGCACTCACCGCCCGCCTCGGTTGGGACTTCCGGGATGCGGCCCTGTTCGTCCGGGCCCTGTCGCACCGTTCATGGTGCGCGGAGGCAGGGGGGACCCCCTCCAACGAGCGCCTCGAATTCCTCGGTGACGCCGTGCTCGGGCTGGTGGTGGCCGAACACTGTTACCGGGCCTATCCGGACATGCCCGAGGGGGCGCTGGCCAAGGTGCGGGCTGCCGTCGTGAACACGGCGGTGCTGGCCGAAGTCGCCTCGGAGCTCGATCTCGGACCCGCCCTCTTACTCGGCCGGGGCGAGGACGTCTCGGGCGGCCGCACCAAGGCCTCGATCCTCGCCAACGCGGTGGAGGCGGTCATCGGGGCCGTCTACCTCGACGGCGGGTGGGAGGTGGCGTCGCGGGTGGTCCTCCACATCCTCGACGACCGCATCGAGCTGGCCGCGGCGGGGCCCGGTGCCGAGGACTTCAAGACGCGCCTGCAGGAGGTCGTGCTGCGCAGGATCGGTGAGCTGCCCCATTACGACGTCCAGGGCACGGGGCCCGACCACGCCCGCCGCTACCGGGCCCGAGTGCTGGTGGCCGGCGCCGAGCGCGGCGTGGGGGAGGGGCGGTCGAAGAAGGACGCCGAGCAGGCCGCCGCCCGCGCCGCCTGGGCGGCGATGGCCGAGCGCACCGCGCCGGACCCCGGAGACGGGCCCCACCCGGGCTCCGACGGCCGCCACGGACACGAGGCCGTCGCGGGAGGGGCCGGTGGGCCCGGCGCCGAGCGGAGGGTGGGGGGCGGTGCCTGAGCTTCCCGAGGTCGAGACCATCCGCCGGGACCTCGACAAGGAGATCGTGAGCAGGCGGGTCAAGACGGTCGAGGTGAAGGGGAAGCGGTCGATCCGTCGCCACAAGAGCGGCTCCGAGTTCCGGGCCCGGCTCGAGGGGAAGCGGGTGACGTCGATCCGTCGGGCGGGCAAGTACCTCCTCATCGGCCTCGACGGTGACGACGTGCTCGTGGTGCACCTCGGCATGAGCGGCCAGCTGCTGCGGGCCAAGGGCCCCAAGGATCCCCTCGACAAGCACACCCATGTGATCATCACCTTCACCCAGGGCGGCCAGCTGCGCTTCGTCGACCCCCGGACCTTCGGCGAGATGTTCGTCACCACCACCGACGAGCTCACGGCGCAGGTACCGGAACTCGCCCATCTGGGGTTCGACCCGCTCGAGAACGTCATGAGCTGGTCGCGCTTCGGACAGCTGCTGGCCGAGCGGCCCACGGCCCTCAAGACGTTGCTCATGGACCAGAAGTTCGTGGCCGGCATCGGCAACATCTACTCCGACGAGATCCTCTTCGCTGCCGGATTGCGCTACGACCGCCAGTCGAATTCCCTGAGCGCCCAGGAGATCCGCCGGCTGTATCGGGCCATGGTGGAGACGTTGTCCGAAGCGGTCAAGCACCGGGGGTCGTCGCTCGCCGACGAGCAGTACCGCGATCTCTACGGCGAGATCGGCGACTACCAGGGTCAGCACCAGGTCTACGACCGTGAGGGCCAGGCCTGCCGCCGTTGCCGTAATTCCGTGGTGCGCGTGAAGGTAAACGGACGCTCCGCGTTCTTGTGCGAGCATTGCCAGATCTGACGCCGTAGGGGCCGGTCCCGGCCCCTGGGGGCGCACCGCCACGGCCCGCGCGACCCCTTCGACCTGCATGTTCGACGGCGGCGCGGCGCTCGTTCGATCCGACCGCGGGTATCACCGTTTCGAGCAGGCCGACAGGTAGGGTGGCGCACGGTGTTCCTGAAGTCTCTGACCCTCAAGGGCTTCAAGTCCTTCGCGGATCCGTCCACGCTGCTCCTGGAGCCCGGCGTCACGGTCGTGGTGGGGCCCAACGGCAGCGGGAAGTCCAACGTGGTCGACGCCGTGGCCTGGGTGCTGGGCGCCCAGGGGCCGCGCACAGTGCGCTCGACGAAGATGGAGGACGTCATCTTCGCCGGATCCGCCGACCGTCCTGCGCTGGGACGGGCCGAAGTGTCGCTCACCATCGACAACCGCACCGGGCGCCTGCCGGGCGGGCTGGCCGAGATCACCATCACCCGGACCCTGTTCCGGTCGGGCGAGAGTGAGTACGCCATCAACGGCCAGCCGTGCCGGCTGCTCGACATCCAGGAGATGTTGTCGGACTCGGGAGTGGGCCGTCAGCAGCACGTGATCGTGAGCCAGGGCCAATTGGGCGCCATCCTCGACTCCCGGCCCGAGGACCGCCGCGCCGTCATCGAGGAGGCCGCCGGGGTCCTGAAGCACCGCCGCCGCCGCGAACGCGCCGAGCGCAGGCTGGCCGCCACCGAAGAGAACCTCGACCGGCTCGGGGACCTGCTCCGGGAGGTGCGTCGCCAGATCCGTCCCCTCGAGCGGCAGGCGGCGTCGGCACGCAGCCACGCATCGCTCGCCGAGGAGCTGCGGGCCCTTCGGCTGCACCTCGTCGGTCGGGAGCTCGCCACGCTCGATGCGCGGCGTGAGGCGGCCGCGGGCGAGCGCGGGCGGCTGGCGCAAAGCGAGTCGACCCTCGTCACCTCGATCACCGAGCTCGATGCAGCTGCCGAGGCCACCGCGGCGGAGCTCGCCACCCAGCGCGAGGAAGACCTCGTCGTGGCGCTCACCCGCGTGCAGGGATTGTCCGAGCGCTGCCGAGGCCTGCTCGGTGTGGTGGCGGAGCGGCGCCGCTCCATCGCGCGCGCCCTCGAGGCGTCGGCCGACACCGATGTCGTGTCCACACTCGAAGCCGACGCGGCGCGCCTGGCCGCCGAGCTCGAAGCCACCACCCACGAAGACGACGCCCTGGCGCCGCGCGCCGAGGAGGTCCGTAGCGCCGAGCACGCGTTGGCCAGCGACGTGGCGGCCCACGAGGCCTCCTTCACCGATCTGGCCGGCCAGCGTGCCGCCGAGGAGGCCTACGCCATGGCGCGCGGTCGCATCGAGCCGCTGCGGAGCGCGCTCGAACGCGAGCAGGGTGCCCTGGCACGCGCCGAGGAACGTCTCCAGGCCATCGACCAACGGCGCCAGGCATTGCAGTCCGAGTCGGCCGACCTCGCCCAGCAGCTCCAGGCGCGCTCAGCCGATCACCGGGGACTGCTACGGCGTGGCGAGAAGGTGCGTGACGCCGCGGACGAGTCCGAGCGCAGCCTGCGCCAGGCCGAGGAGGCGCTGCGGGCCGCCGAGCGCCAACGGCACCGACTCGAGGCGCGCGCCGAGGCGCTGGCCCGCCAAGTGGCCGACGAGAGCGCCGGTCCCGACGCGCAGGTGCTCGCCGAGGCGGCGGGCGTGCTCGGGGTCCTGAAGGACCTCGTCGACATCGACGACGGTTGGGTGGCGGCGTTCGAAGCGGCCGTGGGGGCGGCTCTGGGTGCGATCGTGGTCGAGGGGGCCGGCGCGGCGCGCACCGTGCTGGCCGCACTGCACGAGCACGAGGTGGTCGGGACCGTGCTCGCCGCCACGTCGGCGAGTCACACATCGGTGAGTGAATGGTCGGTGGATGCAGGGACATGGGACACCGCACCCGCGGGCCCAGAGACGTCATCGGACGGCGTGGAGCTCCTGCGGCGTCACGTGCGGCCCCGTGTGCCACCGGTAGCAGGCGTGCTCGACCGCCTCCTGCGCGACGCGGTGGGTGTCCGTGGTGACTGGGCCCGGGCCGTGGAAGTGGCGCTGCAGCGCCCCGACATCACGGTGGTGAGCACCGACGGCGATCGCTTCTCCTCTGCCGGGTGGGTCGTGCGGGCCGGGGCGCACGCTCTAGCGGTCCTGGCCGGCCAGGCTGCGGCCGAAGCCGACATGGCGGCCGAGGCGGCCGACCGCGCCACGAGGTTCTTGGAACAGGCGCGGGAACGGGCCACGGCCGCGGTGGCGGAGGCCGGCGACGTCGCACGCCAGGCGGACAGGGCCGAGGACCAACGCCAGGGACTCGAGGTCACGGCGCGCCGGGTGGAGTCCGAGCTCGAGCTGGTGGGCCAGGAGTGGGGCGAGGCCGATCGGCACCGAGCCGCGCTGGCCGAGCGCATCGAGCACGAGGGCGCGGAGCTGGTCTCGCTGACCGAGCGCCTGCCGGAGCTGGAGGCGGCCGCTTCGGCCGCGGCGGGCCGGCTGGCCGTGGCCGACGAAGCCCGCCGACGCCTCGAGGAGCGCAGATCCCACGTGGCCGTGCTCCGCCGCGACCTCGAGGTCAAGGTGGCCGCCCTGGTGGAGCGGCGGTCGGTGCTGAGCGCGCGTCTCCAAGACACCGAGCGCCGGCTCGCCGGTCATGTCGAAGCGCGCGAACGGGCCGGAGAGCGACGCCGCAAGCTCGAGTCGGGGGCGCTCGCCACCGATCGGCTGGGAGTGGCGGTCGAGGTCCACGCGGCGCGCCTCGCTGAGCTGCTCGAGGGGCTGCGGGTGCGACGGAGCCGTCAGGTCGACGACGTGCGTGCCGGCGCGGCCCGCCTGGAGTCGCTACGCCGGGAGCGGGCCGAGGCCGACACCCGTCTGGCCGAGATCCGCCAGCACGGACAGCGCCTCGAGCTCGAGATGGCCGAATCCAAGGTACGCCGCGACACCGCCGCCGAGGCGCTGCGGCGCGAGCTGGGGTGCGAGCCGCAGGAGGCCATGGACGCGCCGTGCCCCGAGCTCCCCGAGGGGGAGGACCCTGCTCGGCGCGCGGACGTGGTGGAGCGGGAGCTCGCCTCTCTCGGTCCGGTGAACCCGCTCGCCCTCGAAGAGCTCGGGGCACTCGAGGAGCGGCACCGCTTCCTCGAGGAGCAGGTCGAGGACGTGCGCCGGGCGAGGCGGGAGCTGCACCAGGTGATCAGGGCCGTCGACGACGAGATCATGCGGGTGTTCGCCCAGGCCTTCGCCGATGTCAACGAGCATTTCCAGGTGCTCGTGGCCACGCTCTTCCCCGGCGGCACGGGACGGTTGAGCCTCACCGATCCCTCGGACCTCCTCGACACCGGTGTCGAGGTCGAAGCACGCCCGGCGGGGAAGAACGTGCGCAAGTTGTCGCTGCTGTCGGGTGGCGAGCGCTCGTTGGTGGCGCTGGCGTTCCTCTTCGCCGTGTTCCGCAGCCGACCCTCGCCGTTCTATCTGCTCGACGAGGTGGAGGCCGCTCTCGACGACGTGAACCTTCACCGCTTCCTCGACCTCCTCCACGAATTCCGAGGAGAGGCGCAGCTCATCATCGTGAGCCACCAGAAGCGGACCATGGAGGCGGCCGACGCCCTCTACGGCGTGACCATGACCCCCGGCGGGTCCTCCAAGGTGGTCAGCCAGAAGGTGCGTCGTGAGCTCTCCGACGCGGAGCCCGCCGTCACCCCGGCATAGCTCCGGGTAGCGGCTTCCTCGCCCGTCGTCGCCCCGGGAGCCGCCAGTAGGCTGCGACGCCATGCTCGTCCTCTGGATCGTCCTGGCGGTGGTCGTGGCGACGCTCGTCGTCGGCCTCGTGGTGGCCGTGCCCCGCCGGACGCGAGCGCGCCGAGGTGCAGAGTCCCCCAGCACTCCCACGGCGACGATCGAGAGACCCCGGGCCGCACCGCCTCCAGCCAAGGCCGTGTCACCCGAGGCGGCAGCACCCGAGGTGGCAGCACCCGAGAGGGAGCCTGTACCCGAGGCAGAGGCCCCGGCGGCCCCCGCGCCCGAGCTCCGGGAGCGCATGGGCAAGACCCGCGGCCTCATCTCGGGGTACGTGCGGTCGCTGCGGAGCCGGTCGTCGGTGGACGAGGAGGCCTGGGACGACCTCGAGGAGGCGTTGCTGCGCGCCGATGTGGGTGTGGCCACCACCACGGCCCTGCTCGGGGACCTGCGCGCTCGTGTGCACAACGGCGAGCTGCGAGGCGCGGACGCCGTCGTGGCCGCGTTGCGCGAGGACCTGCGCCGCTCGCTCGACACCACGTCGGGCACGGGTCTGGCCCTCGACGGCGAGCGCACCAGCGTGTGGCTGTTCGTGGGTGTCAACGGTGTGGGCAAGACCACGACCATCGGGAAGGTGGCTCGCCGCGAGGCCGCGGCGGGTCGCTCAGTGCTCCTCGCCGCCGGAGACACCTTCCGGGCCGCCGCGGCCGAGCAGCTCGAGCAGTGGGCGCAGCGTACCGGCGTCGAGATCGTGCGGGGGGCCGAGGGGGGCGATCCCAGCGCGGTCGTCTTCGACGCCGTGCAGCGGGCCGAGGCGCGCGGCAACGACCTGGTCCTCGCCGACACCGCGGGGCGGCTGCACACCAAGGTCAACCTGGTGGAGGAGCTGAAGAAGATCCGGCGGGTGGCCGACCGCCCGCCGGGGCGGGTGACCGAGGTGCTGCTCGTCCTCGACGCCACCACCGGCCAGAACGGGCTCACCCAGGCGCGGCAGTTCCTCGAGGCCGTCGGGGTCACCGGCGTCGTGCTCACCAAGCTGGACGGCTCGGCCAAGGGCGGGATCGTCATCGCCATCCAGCGCGAGCTGGGCCTTCCGGTGAAGCTGGTGGGGCTGGGGGAAGGCCCTGACGACCTGGTGCCCTTCGACCCCGATGAGTTCGTCGACGCCCTGTTCGAGTAGCGGCTCCGGTCCGTGCGACCGGTAACCTGAACCTTCGCATGTTCGACGCGCTGTCCGACCGCCTCGAAGGGATCTTCGGCCGCCTCCGCAGCCGCGGTCGCTTGAGCGACGCCGATGTCGACGAGGCCCTGCGCGAGATCCGCACCGCGCTGCTCGAGGCCGACGTCGACGTCTCGGTGGCCCGCTCGCTCGTGAGCGGGATCCGCGCCCGGCTCGTCGGGGAGGACTTGTCCAAGAGCCTGAGCCCCGGACAGCAGGTGGTGAAGGCGGTCCACGAGCAGCTCATCGAGGTCCTCGGGGGCGAGACGCTTCGCCTCACCTACGCACCGGCGCCGCCCACGGTCGTGCTCCTCGCCGGACTGCAGGGTTCGGGCAAGACGACGACGTCAGCCAAGCTCGCCCGGTGGTTCCGCCAACAGGGGCGCAACCCTCTGCTCGTGGGGGCCGACCTGCAGCGTCCCGCCGCGGTCGAGCAGCTTCGCATCCTGGGTGAGCAGGCCGGAGTGCCGGTGTTCAGCGAGCCCACCGATCCGGTGGCCGTGGCCGAGGGGGGTCTGCGTGAGGCGCGGCGTCTGGGACGCGACGTGCTCATCGTCGACACCGCCGGCCGCCTCGCCATCGACGAGGCGCTCATGGACGAGGTGCGCCGCGTCTCGGGCGCGGTGTCGCCCCGCTACACGTTCCTGGTTGTCGACGCCATGACGGGCCAGGACGCCGTGGCCACGGCGCGCGCCTTCCACGACGCGCTCGAGCTCGACGGGGTGATCCTCACCAAGCTCGACGGCGACGCTCGCGGTGGTGCCGCGTTGAGTGTGAAGGAGGTCGTGGGGCGGCCCATCGCCTTCGCATCGACCGGTGAGCGCCTGGCCGACTTCGACCTCTTCCATCCCGACCGTATGGCGAGCCGCATCCTGGGCATGGGCGACGTGCTCACGCTCATCGAGCAGGCCGAGCGCGAGTTCGACCACGACATCGCCACCGAGGGAGCCGCCCGGCTCCTCGAGGGACGTTTCACGCTCGAGGACTTCTTGTCCCAGCTCCAACAGGTGAAGAAGCTCGGGTCGCTCGGCGGGCTCCTGTCCTTGATGCCCGGCGTCCCCAAGGAGCTCAAGAACAACGCCGCCATCGACGACGAGCAGGTCGCTCAGGTCGAGGCCATCATCCGCTCCATGACGCCCCGCGAACGGGGTGAGCCCGGGGTCATCGACGGCTCACGGCGGTCCCGCATCGCGCGAGGCAGCGGGACGACGACCCAGGAGGTCAACCAGCTGCTGCGCCAGTTCAAAGAGGCACAGCAGCTGATGCGGTCCCCGGGGATGTTGGGGGGCATGCTCGGCGGAGGAGGCCGCGGCAAGCTCGCCCAGGCCCTGGCCGAGCGCATGGGGGACGGAACAGATCCGGCCTCGGGCCTCGAGGCGCTGGGTTCTGGGGGTCTGGGCGGCGGGGCTCTGGGCGGCGGGGCTCTGGACTCGGTCCTGGGCGGCCCCCGGCCCTCGACCGGGGTCGGCGCTCCCGGTGCTCGTGCCGGAGCCAGGGGGCGGCCGGGTTCGAAGAAGAAGAAGGGCGGCCGGGTCACCCCGAAGGGCGAAGGGGGCCGGTCCGGCCGCTAAGAGGGTGCCCAGGGGCTCCCGAGAACCCTGTCGCGGCGGTGCCCGGGACCGGGTTTCGACCACCGTGGCGGCGACGGGCCACAATAGGAGGTCCGTGCACCTCGAGTCCGAGGCCGGCGCGGCGAGGAAGGCAGGGAATCAGACGGTGGCAGTCAAGCTCCGCCTCATGCGGATGGGCAAGAAGAAGCAGCCGACCTATCGCGTCGTCGCGGCCGACAGCCGCTCGCCGCGCGACGGCCGGTTCATCGAGATCGTGGGCATCTACGCCCCCCGAGGCCGTTCCACGGCCGAGCCCGATGCCATCGTCGAGATCGACAACGACAAAGCCCTCAAGTGGCTGCGCCAGGGCGCACAGGCCACCGAGCGCGTCGAGAAGCTCCTGCGCACTTCGGGCGCGTGGGACGAGTTCCGGCCCGGCTCCAAGTGACCGACACGGGCTTCGACGACCTGGGCAATGTCGGTGCCGATGGTGACGTCGACGACATGGCTGGCAACCGAGTGGAGGGCGGAAGTGCCCGGGCTGTGCTCGACTACATCGCGCGCTCGCTCGCCGGCGAGCCCGACGCGGTGGTAGTCGAGACAGAGGAGTCGAGTCGCGGCGTGCGCTTCCGCATCCATGTTGCACCCGGTGACATGGGCCGGATGATCGGACGCCGCGGGCGCGTGGCCCAGGCGATCCGCACCCTCGTGCGGGTGGCGGGCTCGCGCGAAGGGGTTGGCACCAACGTCGACTTCGTCGACGACTGACGATCCCGGACGCGACGCCCGCGGCCCGGGGGGCGCCGACACGTTGCTCGAGGTCGGCCGGGTGGGCAAGGCGCACGGTCTGAACGGGGAGGTCGTCGTGGCCCTGGTCAGCAACCGCCCCGAACGTGTCGAGGTGGGCTCGTCCTTCGTCACCGACGGCGGTGAGCTGCGCATCGACGCGGCGCGCCCTTTCGGGGACAACTGGCTCATGAGGTTCGCAGGTGTCGACAGTCGGGAACGGGCCGAGGCTCTGCGCGGCACCGTGCTGCGCGCCCGGCCCCTCGAGGACGAAGACGCGTGGTGGGTGCACGAGCTCATCGGTTCGGAGGTCCTCGACACCGACGGGGCCCGTCTCGGGACGGTGCAGGCCGTGGTGGCCAACCCCGCCAGTGACCTGCTCGAGCTCGAGGGAGGCGCGCTGGTCCCGCTGCGGTTCGTGGTCGAGCGATCGGCGGGCCGGGTGGTGCTCGACGTCCCTCCCGGTCTCTTGGACCCACCGTCGGGATAGGGGCGGCTCGAGGTGCGTGTCGACGTCTTCACGATCTTCCCCGACCTCCTCGAGCACTACTGCCAGGGCTCGCTCCTGGGCCGGGCCCGTCATCAGGGCCTGCTCGACCTCCGGGTCCACGACCTCCGTGCGGGGGCGGGCGACCCGAGGCGCTCGGTCGACGACGCGCCCTTCGGCGGGGGGGCGGGCATGGTGCTCGCCGCGCCACCGATCTTCACCGCCGTCGAAGCGGCCGCACCGCCCCGACCGCTGTACCTGCTCGCTCCGGGCGGACGGCGGCTCGACCAGAGCGTCGTGGAAGAACTTTCGGCCACCGGCGACTCGCCCTCGGGCGGGTTTTCCCTGTTGTGCGGGCGCTATGAAGGTGTGGACCAGCGCGTCGCCGACCATCTCGTCGACGGGGAGCTGTCGGTCGGCGACTTCGTCCTGGGCGGCGGGGAGCTGGCGGCGCTGGTCGTCGTCGAGGCCGTGGCCCGCCTCGTCCCCGGCGTCATGGGGAACGACGCCTCGGCGCTCGACGAGAGCTTCAGCTCGGGCCTGCTCGAGTACCCGCAGTACACCCGCCCTGCCATGTTCCGGGGATGGGCGGTGCCCGACGTCCTGCTGAGCGGCGACCACGGACGCATCGCACGCTGGAGGAGGGCGACCGCCTTGCGCCGGACCCTGGAGCTGCGCCCCGACCTGGTCGAGGCGACCGGCGGTCTGAGCGACGAGGACCGCCGTCTCCTCGAGGAGTTCCCCCACGAGCCGTCCCCGAGCCCCGGAACCGGCCCCCGTTAGTGCGGGACCCTCCGGGGCGCGGCTATCGTGGCGGGTTCCGGCAGGCTCTGCACGGCTCGGCCGCCCCTACGGCGGCGGCCCCGCAGGCGCTGCCTGAGCCGCTCGGAGCTGGATCTTTGAAGGGACGCGCGCCATGAATCCCACCGACATCGTCGATCAAGAGAGCCTGAGAGACGACGTCCCCGATTTCAGGCCGGGCGACACGCTCAAGGTGCACGTCCGGGTGGTGGAGGGCAACCGCGAGCGCACCCAGTTGTTCCAGGGGGCGGTCATCCGCCGCCAGGGCACCGGTGCCCGGGAGACCTTCACGGTGCGCAAGCTGAGCTTCGGGGTGGGTGTCGAGCGCACGTTCCCCGTGCACTCGCCGATCCTGTCCAAGATCGAGGTCGTCACGCGTGGCGACGTGCGGCGGGCCAAGCTCTACTACCTGCGCGGCCGCGTCGGGAAAGCGGCGAAGATCAAGGAGAAGCGGGCTGCACGGACGTAGTGCGCGGTTTCGTCGTGCTCGGATCGAGGCGGAAGCAGCCCGGGGGACAATGAGCGAAGAGGATCTCGAACGGTACGAGGCCGAGATCGAACTGGCGCTCGTGCAGGAGTACCGCACGGTGCTCCCGTTGTTCAACTACGTGGTCGAGACCGAACGCCGCTTCTATCTCGCCAATGAGGTCAAGGTGTCGGTGCGCGACTCGACCTCGCCGACGTGTGTCGAGCTCGAATTGGACGACGCCTGGGTGTGGGACATGTACCGCCCGGCGCGCTTCGTACCCCACGTCCATGTGCTCACGTTCCGGGACGTGAACGTGGAGCGGCTCCCCGAACGCGACAGCTGAGATGGCCGATGCCGCCCGCGCCCCGTTGGGGGCGCGCGGTGAGGAAGCCGCCGCGGCGTGGTACCGCGCCGGGTCCTATGAGGTGCTCGACCGCAATTGGCGCTGCGCGGAAGGCGAGCTCGACGTGGTCGCTCTCAGTGCCGACGGCGAGGTCCTCGTGATCTGCGAGGTGAAGACCCGCAGTTCCGACTCCTTCGGCTCCGCCTTTGACGCCGTCACGCCGGCCAAGCAGCGGCGCCTGCGCAAGCTGGCCGCCCGGTGGCTCTCCGGTGCGCGCCGGGGGCATCACTACGAGCGCATCCGGTTCGACGTGGCCGCCGTGACGAGAGGGGACCGTGGGATGTTGGAGGTCGAGGTCCTCGAGGACGCCTTCTGACTCGGGTGCCGGGCCCGAGGGTGGATAGGGTGTCGCCGTGAGCACCGAGACCATCATCGTCGAACGCGACGCCGGCGTCGTGACCGTCACGCTCAACCGCCCCGAGCGCAAGAACGCCGGCAACGGCCTCATGTGGCAGGAGCTCTACGACACGTTCTCCGAAGTGGGGGGCCGGCGCGAGGACCGTGTCGTGGTGGTCACCGGGGCCGGGGGGGCGTTTTGCTCGGGAGCCGACATCGCCGACCCACGCGGTGTGAGTGGGGACCCCGAGGATCCCCACATCGTGCGCATGCGGTTCTTCGGTCGGGTGATGCTGGCGCTGCACGAGCTCCCCAAGCCCACGATCGCGAAGATCCGGGGCATCGCGGCCGGGGCGGGCATGAGCCTGGCCCTGGGCTGTGACCTCACGGTGGCCGCGGACAACGCCAGGTTCTCGGAGATCTTCGCCCGGCGCGGCCTTTCGGTCGACGGTGGCTCGTCGTGGCTGTTGCCGCGGCTCATCGGGTTGCACAAGGCGAAGGAGCTTGCCTACTTCGCGGACATCCTGTCCGCCGAGGAGGCGGCTTCGTACGGGCTGCTCAATCGCGTGGTCGCCGATGGCGACCTCGATGCGTTCGTGGACGACTGGGCCCGGCGGCTGGCCGAGGGCCCACCCCTGGCGCTGGCGATGACCAAGACGCTGCTCGACAACGCCATGTCGGTCACCATGGCCCAGGCCCTCGAGGACGAGGCCCGCTGCCAGACGATCAACTTCTACAGCGAGGACACCGCCGAGGCCATGCGGGCCTTCGCAGAGAAGCGGGAGCCGAGGTTCAAGGGTCGTTGAGGGCGCGACGGGTCCTCCTGGTCCTGTTCCCCGTGCTGGTGTGCGCGTGCGGGGCATCGGGAGGACACCTGGTGGGAGTCCCCGCCAACGGCGCCCCGACCACTGGGCCCGAAGGTCCCGGCTACATGGTGCAGTCGAGCACCGTGAAGGGTCTCGGCACCGTCCTCGTCGACGGCTACGGCCTCACGCTGTACCTGTTCGTGCCGGACCACCATGCGGGACGGTCGACCTGCAACGGGTATTGCGCTACCCAGTGGCCACCGCTCACCTTGCCGTCGGGGGTCACCATTCCGGTCATGGGGGCGGGCATCGACAGGACCCTCGTCGGGACCACGCCACGTCGCAACGTGCTCCAGGTCACCTACGACGGATGGCCCCTCTACCGGTGGATCGGGGACACCGGGGCCGGTCAGTCGACGGGGGAGGGGATCCGCAACTCCGGAGGCCTTTGGTATGCCGTGAACGACGCGGGCCAACCCGTCCACTGACGACATGGCAGGCCGGGGCGTTCACTTCGGGTCCGTCGACGTGCGCGCCGTGCCGAGGCTCACCCGCAAGGTCCTGGCCGAGGCGGTCGAGGACCGCGTCACGACCAGCGCGGCCAGTCTGGCGTTCCATTGGTTCCTGGCCATCTTCCCCGCCATCGTCGCCGCCGTGGGAGTGGTCGGACTCGTGGGGCTCTCGGCGTCGCAGCTGCGCAGCCTGGTCCATGGCGTGAATGTGCTCCTCCCTCTGCAGATGTCGCAGACGATCGACGAAGCCCTCAACAATCCCCTCAAGGGCGCGGGCGGAGGGGTCGAGATCGTCGGCGGCCTTGTCGTCGCCCTGTGGAGCGGGGTGGAGGCGATGGCCGCGCTCCAGGTCGGATTGGACGTGGCCTTCGAGGTGAGCTCGGACCGCGGGTTCGTGCGCCGGCGGATGATGGCCGTTCCGCTACTCGTTCTGACCGTGGTCCTGGGGGGAGCCGCCTCGGGCTTGCTGATCCTGGGCGACCCCATCCGGACGTTGCTCCCGTCGTCGGTAGCGCTGGCACGGTCCACCTTCGACGCCGCCTGGGTGGTCGTCCGTTGGGCCGGAGCCCTGGCGCTGCTCGTGCTGCTGTTGACGGCGTACTACTCCTTCGGCCCGAACAGGGAGAAGAGCCGCCTGCGCTGGGCGAGCCCGGGGGCGGCGGCCGCGGCGTTGGGTTGGTTGGGCGCGTCGGCGGCGTTCTCCTTCTACCTCGACCATTTCGGCCATGAGTCGCGCACCTACGGCGCCTTCGCCGGGGTGGCGGCCCTGCTCCTGTGGTTGTACCTGACGGGGTTGGCCGTGATGCTCGGAGCCGAACTCGACTGTGAGCTCGACCGGGACCGCGACCCGATCGCACGGTGAGGAGTGCGCGTAAGAGCGCGAACCCTTGTCGTGAGGGGCTCGGCGTGAAGGTCAAACCCGCATCAGCCTGGACTCCGCCGACCCGACTTACTTCTCGTCTTCATCGGTGGGTCTGCCGAATCGCTGCTGGGCTGCCTGTCTCGAAACACCCAACGCCAAGCCAATCGATGCCCATGAGTGGCCATTGTTGCGAGCGACATTGACCTGTCGTCGGAGATTGATGTCGGCGACGTTCTAGAGACATTCCCGCACGCTGGCGTGATCGGGCCGTCGTGCGATCGTCAGAGTTCGCCGGCGGGCAATGGACGTGAGCATTCAAGTCGGCTCTGGGTTGGGGTTTCTCTTTCGGATCGGAACCGTCGTGGAGTTCCCGGCCGAACCGGCAGCAGGAGAGCGCGCCGCTGAGCGTTGCAGCGCGTTCCTCCCGGGACAAGACTCTGAGAGGTGCCTGACCTGTGGCGACGAGCACGGGAGCGGAGTGCAGAGTTCGATGCCAGGGCCCTCGAGTACGACCGGTATCGCCCTCGGTATCCAGAAAGCCTCTTCGACGACATCGTGCAACTTGGCGCACTGCAAAGAGGCACAGCGGCCGTAGAGATCGGGGCGGGGACTGGTATCGCCACGGCACCACTCGCCGACAGGGGTCTACGGGTCACCGCGCTCGAGGCGGCCTCTGCCATGGCGGCGGTGGGGGTTGCGAGGTTACGCGACCGGGCGCGATTTGTCGTCGGCCGATTCGAGGACTGGGCCCCTGACGAACAGGTCCAGTTGGTCGTGGCGTGCAACGCATGGCATTGGGTCGATCCCGGGATTGGCGTCCAACTGGCCGCACGGTTGCTCCCCGCGGGTGGTTCGCTGGCTCTGGTCTGGACCGAGATCGTCGCGTGGGGTCAAGAGCCATTCGAGGATCTCCTGACCGAGGCCTTCGGGACACTCTGGGCGAAGAATCTCGATCACATACAACGCTCCCTGCGCCCCGTGCAAGTGGACGGCCGCTTCGACGACTTCCGGGTGCGACGACATCGATTCGAGCGAACCCTCGACGCCGCGACCTTTGTGGCCGTTTGTAGGACCTACGGCGCCAATTTCGGGCCCCGGCACGACCGAATTCTTCGGCGCATCATCGACGACGAGCTGGGGGGCACCGTGACAAAGGTCGAAGACGCCGTTCTGTATCTCGCCAACCGACGTGAGGTGTGAGCGATCTGCGGGTTGGGGCAGGTCACAGGCAGGATGTCTGCGCCTCGGTCTCCATTCGCCACGACCACGCCCGCCTCCCCTTGCCGACGCGGGGCCCATATTCTAGAGTTTCTATTGATCCGATAGAAATAGCAGCCGCCGGCCAGCCCGGCGGGCCGGCGACCGGACCCGGCACCTGCGTTGGGGGTCAAGGTGCACATCGATCCGTACATCGTCATCGGGAGCGCAGTGGTCGGGCTTCTCGTCGGGATGACCGGCGCCGGTGGCGGTGCACTGATGACCCCGATGCTGATCTTGTTGTTCGGGATCAAGCCCTCGACCGCCATCTCGAGCGATCTGGTCGCGGCGGTGGTGATGCGCCCGGTGGGTGCCCTGGTCCACTATCGCAAAGGGACCGTCAACCTTCGACTGGTGGGCTGGATGGTCCTCGGTTCGGTCCCTATGGCATTTCTCGGCGCCTACCTGCTCCACCTCATGAGCCATGCCAAGGCCGCGCAGACCAACATCGAGATCGCCTTGGGGGCTGCGCTCCTTGTGGGGGCGACGGCGATGGTGCTTCGCTTCGTCCTCGACCGACACCGCGGCTATGCAAGGCAGGGAGTCGTCCACGACCTGACGCTCCGGCCTGTCACCACGGTCGCCATCGGCATGGTGGGCGGGATCATCGTGGGCATCACCTCGGTAGGGGCGGGATCGCTCATGATCGTCCTCCTCCTGTTCGTGTATCCAGCGCTGGGCGCAAACCAGCTCGTGGGAACCGATCTCACCCAGGCAGTACCGCTGACGCTCGCCGCCGCGCTCGGTGCGCTCGCTTTCGGCCATGTCGAGTTCTCGGTCACGACGTCGCTCATCCTCGGCAGCGTCCCCGCCGTCCTCGTCGGCTCGTTCCTTTCGTCCCGAGCGCCGGACCGGATCATCAGGCCCGCCATTACATTCGTGATCTTCGTCTCAGGTCTCAAGTACGTGGGAGTCGGCACCACTGACCTGGGGTGGGTGATGTGCGCCGTCGTGCTGAGTGCAGCCTTCGTCTGGTGCGCTCGCACCCGTCCTTGGCAGAAGCGGGAGCTGCGGAGGGGAGCGCGAGGATTCGAGGTCGGGACGCCTGTCCCCGAGAACTCCTCGTAGCAACCGCGCCCCCGCCGTCCGGGACGTTCCCGCGTCGGGCTGCGGTCAGCCTGTGTCATTGTGCCCGAGTGGCCTTGTGACCCAACGTCGTGCCCGCGGGACCCTTCGAGCTGCGATCGACGCGCACGCTGGGTGGCGCTAGTGCGTGGCCCGGCACCGTCCTCCTGAGTCGACCTGCCACGTCCCGTCCGGACCCTCCACGACGTGGACTTCAGTATCACCTGATCGCAGAAGCTCGCCGTTGCGATTCGGGGCAACCGCGACACGCCAACCGCGAGAAGGAAAAGAGAAGCCAGGCACTCGGGTGTGAGCGGCGGCCGCGACCGGACTCGGCTGTCCTCCCGTCGCCGACGCCAGGGAGAGCTCAAAGCTCTTGCCGAGCACGCACCTGCCGGGCAAGGCCAGCGGGAGGGGTTGCGAGCACGCCGCCACCATGCACGAGGCCAGCAGGGCAACGAGGGGAGGGAACAGGCGTCGCGGGACTGAAGCCACGGCTAGATCGGTACCGCTCGACATCCGACGCATCGCTCGTTCGACGTTCCAGCGTGCTCGTTGGTTGCCACTCTCTCACTTGACACAACGCCGAGGCTGCAGAACCACGGGGCCTCGCTCACAGAAAATCCACAAGAAACTCCAAGGATCTGGCAACCTCCCACGGTGAAGATGGCCTCAGGTGACCAGCCCCTCGGGGGGTGCAAGCAGCGCTCGGGCCGCCGGAGAGCACTTGCGGGGCTGGTCACCACCAAGGACTGATACAGCCGACACCTACGGTGAGTCGAGCGTCTTCGCGTGGCCAGGCGCCCTTCGGACGGCCCGCACCACTCGGAACGGCACGGCCTAGACCGTGCCGGTGCATTGCGGAGCTCGCCATGCTTGCCTGTCTCCCTTCGGCCACGCTGCACGGGGTCGACGGTCGCTCGGTGTCGGTCGAGGTCCACGTCTCGGCGGGCCTTCCCGGATTCACCGTCGTCGGGTTGCCCGATGCGGCCGTGCGCGAGTCGCGGGACCGTGTCCGCGCCGCACTCCTGTCGAGCGGGCTGGGATGGCCCTCCCGTCGGGTCACGGTTAACTTAGCTCCCTCGGGGGTCCGAAAGTCCGGTGCCGGGCTCGATCTCCCGATCGCCATCGGGTTGCTCGTCGCGGCGGGTGTCCTTCCCGGTTCGTGCGTGCAGCAGATGGGCTTCGTGGGGGAGCTCGGGCTCGATGGATCGATCCGTCCGGTGCCAGGCATCGCGTCCTTGGTGGCGGCGATCGCCGCCCGCAGGATCGTCGTCCCTGCCGGGGTGTCGGCCGAGGCGGCGTTGGTCGTCGGTGAACGAGCGCGCTGCGCCACAACCGTGTCCGGACTCGTCGCGTCGTTGCAGGACCGGTCCCCGTGGGAGGACATTCCCCGGCCACACCGGGGGCAGTCGACACAGTCGCGAGAACCCGACCTCGCCGACGTTCGGGGCCAGGTCGTGGGCCGGCGTGCTCTCGAGATCGCGGCGGCGGGGGGACACCACCTGTTGTTGGTGGGTGCCCCCGGTTCGGGCAAGACGATGCTCGCCACGCGGCTGCCGGGCATCCTGCCCGACCTGACCGGTGACGAGGCTCTCGAGGTCTTGCGTATCCACTCGGCCGCCGGCGTGGGCGTGGTCGGCGCCGCGTTCCCGTCGCGTCCACCGTTTCGCGCGCCACACCATGGCGCAACCGAGGTGGCTGTCGTCGGGGGCGGCACCGCGTGGTTGCGTCCGGGGGAGATCTCGCTCGCCCATGCCGGGGTTCTCTTCCTCGATGAGCTCGGCGAGTTTCCCGCCGCGGTCCTTGACGCGCTGCGCCAGCCTCTCGAAGAGCACGTGATCCGGGTTCGGCGGGCTCGAGGTGCGATCGATTTCCCGGCCCGGTTCGTACTTGTCGGGGCTATGAACCCCTGTCCGTGTGGCGAAGGGGGCTTGCCCGGCGCGTGTCGGTGCAGCGACGTGATGCGCCGCCGCTACCTTCGCCGGCTGTCGGCTCCTCTCCTCGATCGCTTCGACCTCGCCATCGTGCTCGGTCGTCCCGACGTGGAGGATCTCCTTGGTGGCCCGCCCGGGGAGTCATCGGCGACGGTGGCGGCCCGGGTCCGACGGGTCCGGGAACTGGCCCATACCCGAGGTGTGCGCTGGAACGCGGCGCTTCGATTCGACGCTGTCGATGGCCCCACGACCCTTTCCGCCCAAGCCGCCGCCCTGCTCGAGCGGAGGCTGCGATCGGGCGCCCTTTCTGCGCGCGGTCTCCACCGTGTGCGCCGGGTCGCCCAGACCATCGCCGATATCGACGGTGTCCGGCGCGTGGACGAGCAGCAGGTTGCCGAAGCCCTCCAGCTGAGGGCCGCGAGGTCGGTACTCGTCCCGGGAACAGGGTTGTGACCGCGTCACCACCCCTCACCGACGACCAGCGCTACGGCGCCGCACTGGCATCGTTGGGAGCCTCGCCGGGCAGGCTCCGGAAATTCCTTGACGGCTACGCCCCCGCCGATGCCTGGGACGCCATCGGGCGAGGCCGACATCGCGGCGATCCCGATGGTCGCTACCGCCGTAAGGCGATCGCCCGTACCCTCGACACCGTCGCGGCGGCGTGTGCGCGGTCGGGTGCGTCGGTCATGGTTCTCGGACGTCCCGGCTATCCGCCTGCATTGGCCGGCGATCATCAG
>Ga0116219_10001439_pt1 | contig 22014 bp, 17 predicted proteins | sample Sb_taG_4_FD_91019 | JGI IMG/M metagenome (GOLD analysis project Ga0116219, IMG submission 91019) | Peat soil microbial communities from Weissenstadt, Germany - Sb_50d_6_BS metaG | ecosystem: Environmental > Terrestrial > Soil > Wetlands > Peat | place: Germany: Weissenstadt | collected 2010-09-21
CGTGCTCAATTCGGCCCCGATACGAGGTTGCGAAGAAGGGCGTCTTGATGCCGTGGAACTCGAACATCTTTTTTGCGGTGCCTTTATCCTGCGCGAGGAAATGCGCATGCGGACCGCCGCCCGTATACGGCATGTCGAGCAGGTCCATATACGCCGCGACGTTCATCTCTTTGGTGTCGTCGCCGGCAAAAGACTCGGTCAGATTGAACACGAGGTCCGCATCGCACTTTGCCAACGCGGTTAGGCACTGCGGACGGCCGTCCAGCACTTGATAGAACGGCTCATGGCCGAGCTTTTCGAGAGCTTCGAAAATCTCTTCCCGGTCCTCCTTCTCGGTTCGCGTCTTCCGTTTGGATTTCGGCTTGGGTTTGCGCGCCGAAGTCTTTTCCTCCACAACGACGTCGGCCGGCGCCGCCTCGTCTTCCCACACGTCGTAAAGCACGGCAACCTTTAGTTTCGCGCTGGTCATTGCAGCCTCCAGCTTCTGACAAAATCATAGTTCTTCATCGTTGTCCTTCGCACGCAAAAATCATGGATGCACAAACTTTCCTCGCGCCATATAATTCATGGCCAACGCAGTTACATAGACCGTGATCTGGATCAGCTGTTCGGACTCGTGGCTGGCATCAGCGAACAAACCAAGTTCATCGATGCGCTTCTCGATCACCTCGATCAGCTTCTTAATCAGTGGACGCTGCGCCCCGGTCCAATAGGCAACTTTGTCTACAACTGTTTTCCTCTGCACGTGCAGGAATTCGTGTGCGGGCGTTGCCGTCTTGCGCCGTTTGGACGCGTCGAAAATGTCGCGCAAGTCGGTATCCAGCGCAAGATCTTCGAGCGGGATGCCATCGTTCACCTGCTGGTAGAACTCGGCCACAGTGGTCTCCATTTCGTCGACGGTGATGTCGGTGCGCCCGCGGCGGCGAACTGGATCCGCACTACCCAACTCCTTGGCGATGCGATTCATATACTGCAGCTTGGCCATCGCGCCCCAGCCTCGATAGCGTTTGCGCCACGCCGAACGCGGAGTCAGCCATACCGCGAAGGTTTCGGCAAAGTCTTCGTCAGGATGCTTCTGCGCATACCAGCCGGCCAGATGGCGAACAAAGTTCCGCGAGAATGGAATGGGCCGATAATTATCGTGATAGGGCCGTCGAAACGAACCAAAAAGCTGCTTCCATTCCGGCGTGCGATGAAGCTTGTAGGCATAATTGAACGCATGTCCGGCTTCATGCCTGAGATACATCATGGTCTCGCGCAGATCTTCCAGGTCATTCATCTCTCTTTCAAGATGAGCCAAATCCGCGTTCGCGAGATAGAACGGAATCCCGATCACGGGCTCGCCGGAAGGGCATCCCCACTCGTCGGTGAGGTAACAAAGCGGGTGGAACTTGACCAACCCTTTTTGTTCGAGCTCACGATACAACTGCAGCACCAGACGGTGCAGTGGCGAACCCTCGATGGTTAGACCAAGGTCGCGAATGGGCTTGTTCAGGATCTCCTGCAAACCGGGCCGTGATTTTTCGAGTTCTTGCACGCAATCTCAGATGTCAGTTTAGATTAGCCGCGAAACCAAAAGGGGAGAGGAAGGGACAGTGCTCTTATTGTAAACATTAACAACTTGTACGACGTGATTTGTAGATGACGGCAGATCACGGACTAAAGATTCGAATTTCGTTGAAGATTATCTCCTGAGCATCTCTTAATCCGCCGGATGCTTCGTAAAACTGCACACGCGGACAAACGCGAATGACGACCCCGCACAACAGACAAGTTCTAACAAATCTTGTCCGACGATGTGTTGTGCGACAAACTCGGAATCCATCACAGCTCATTTGTAATTGTTCTCGTAACACGATATATCGCGCTACCGATTCTCCTCGTGGTGCGTCCTAAGCGCGAGGGTTGAACGCACGCATTGCCCGCCTGCTCCGCGAGCCAGTTTCGATGCCAACCCTCCGCGAAGGCAACCATGACGCGTCGCCTGCTGGTTCTCTTGACCTTGTTTCTTGTGCCTTGCATCTACGGTCAGTCTGGCTCCGATTCATTCAGTCGCACGGGCAGTATAAAGGTTCATGTGACTTCAGGGACCGGCTACGCCTGCGACGTTCAAGCCAATGTTTCGCTGCTGAGTTCTTCTGGAACTCCCGTCGCCGAAAATGTGACCGACAAGGATTGCGATGTTTACTTTGCCAATGTGGCGGCCGGAAGGTATCGCGTAGCCGTTTTTGGTCCGGGGATCGAAAATTCACAGGGTGAAAGATTCGACCTCGACACCCGCGGCCGCAACGATCTCGAGATAGCTGTCAAGCATGCGGGGACTGCAAGCAAGAGCGGCGCGACCACGGCGACCCAACCTTTGGTCGCGGCGGTGGATCTGAATATTCCTGAAGCCGCGCGAAAAGAATTCGATAAAGCCAGCCAGTTCACCGCCAAAGAAAACTGGCAGAAGTCGATCGAACATCTCAAGAAAGCGACTGCGATTTACCCGCAGTATGCGGAGGCCTATAACAATTTGGGTGTGGCCTACGGAGGCCTCGGCGATCGGGTTAAGAATCTGGAAGCGCTGCAGAAGGCCATTAGCTTGAACGATCATTTCGCTCCCGCCTACGTCAACTGGGCTCGCATAGCGATTGCCGATCATGACTTCCCTCACGCCGAGAGCCTGTTGAACAAGGCGAATGCGATCGATCCCACCGATTCGCAGACGCTGGTGCTGTTGGCCAATGTCGAACTTCTCAATCAACACTACGAACAAGCTCTCGCCACTTGCCGCAAAGCGCATGCGATCCCTCGGGGTGCGCACGCCGTTGTTCACTACGTGGCGGCGCGCGTCTTCGAGCATGAAAACCGACCGGCGGAGGCAGTGGCGGAACTACAAATCTTTCTTTCGGAGGAGCAATCCGGTCCGCGTGCCGAAGCAGCTCGCAAGGAAATGGCTGCCCTGCAGACCGATCGTGGCACAATTGAGGCAGTAAGATAATATTTACGACAATATTTGCACCTCATAGCCGACTGCCCGCATCTCTTGAACAAGCAGGCGTTTGACAGATTCTCTAGTGCATCCTAGAATCGGGAACATAATGCTAGACCAGTACCAGAAGAACTCCGACTGTATGTGCTGTTGTACTTGTTGTTGCGCGGTCGTGTCTTCTGGCGCCGGGAGGTTGCTGACTTAGAGATTTCTTAGTTCAAGCATTCATCGAACCCATCGCCAGTAGAAAGCTGGCGGTGGGTTTTTCTTTTTATGGCACAAAACGAAAGCCAGGCTAGAACAGAAAAAGAGACGAAGGCACAGCGAGTCGAGCGCTTGAAGCGGGAGAAAAATCCGTGGATGGCACTCGACGAGATTCGTGGCTTCGCGCGAACCGGTTTTGATTCCATCCCACCCGAATGGCTGGGAACATATTTCCGCTGGTGGGGCGTTTACACCCAAGGGGACGGAGCCGGTGTGGTGGGCGGGCAAGGCGGCGAAGGCAAAGCTCTGCCCTGCTTCATGCTGCGCATCCGCATTCCCAACGGCATCCTGAATTCCCCTCAACTGCGTACCGTCGCTGAGCTAACGCAGCGCCATGCGCGCGGGATTGCCGACCTTACCGTGCGCCAAAACATTCAGCTGCATTGGATCACGATTGAAGCTCTTCCAGAGATTCTTGAAGCTTTGTGGCAATGCGGCCTGAACACCATAGGCGCGTGCGGCGACGTCACACGAAACATCACCGGCTGCCCGGTCGCAGGCGTGGATGCCGAGGAAATCTGCGATGCGTCGCCACTCGCGCTCGCTGCAACACAGATGCTCGCCGGCAATTCCGATTTCTACAATCTGCCACGCAAGTTCAAAATCTCGATTACCGGCTGCCGAGTCTGGTGCGCGTATCCCGAGATCAACGACATCGGGTTGACCGCGGTCACGCGCACGCTAAATGGAAAGCCCGAAACTGGTTTCTCGCTGCGTGTAGGCGGCGGACTTTCAGCCGAACCTCATCTTGCAGCTCGTCTCAATGCATTTGTTCGCTGGAACCAGGTCGACCTGGTTATCAAGGGCATCGCGGAGCTGTTCCGCGAGTCGAGCCAGTTACGGGAACATCGCGAGCGGGCGCGGCTCAAATTTCTTTTCCTGCGGCATGGCTGGACGGCTGAAGACTTCCAGAAAGAATTGGAGCAGCGAATTGGATTCCATCTGGACGCGGCCGCACCCGAAGACGCGCCAGCCGACGTCTACCGCGACCACATCGGTATCCACGCGCAGAAACAGTCTGGCTATTGCTACGTTGGCGCCGCGGTGCTGCGCGGGCGAATCACGGCAGAACAAATGCGCATGGCTGCCGATCTGGCCGATCGTTTTGCCAACGGCGAGTTGCGAACCACAAACATGCAAAACCTGCTGACCATAAACGTCCCGCGATTGCAGGCCGAATCGCTGGCCAAGCAGCTGGACGCAATCGGATTGCGCGTGGGTGGTTCGCCGTTCTGGCGCGGGGCCGTTGCCTGCAGCGGTACCGAATTCTGCAAGCTCGCGATCACCGAAACCAAAAGCTTCTCCCGATGGCTGGTCGAAGAACTGGAAGAACGACTTCCCGGCTTCGAACAACATTTGAAGCTGCATGTTACCGGATGCCCCAACAGTTGCGGTCAGCACTGGATCGCTGACATAGGAATCGAAGGCAAGAAGTTGAAGGTCGGGGAGCGCTTGCTGGACGCGTACTACTTCTGCCTGGGCGGCGGCGTTGGCCTACATCAGTCGATTGCGCGGCCGGTCGGCTATCGCTGCCTGGCCAGCGAAGTACCGGACGCCATTGAGCGCCTGCTGCGTCGCTATTTGATCGACCGACTCAGCAACGAGAACCTGCGGCACTTTTTCGCGCGTCATAGTGATGCGGAGTTGCGTTCGTTTCTAGCTGGAGAAGTGATTGAGGCGGTACCTCGCGATCTGTCTCCGGGGCGCGTGCCGCACGGAGTGGAAGGCTAGCGATGAACTGCAAAGGCGAGTGGACGTGAAAACTCTGTTTCCCATCTTCGTGAAGCTGGATGGCCGCCAGGTTCTGGTCGTCGGTGCGGGGCGAGTCGGCGAGCCCAAGATTGGCGGATTTTTGCCGACCGGGGCAAGGATTCGCGTCGTCGCGCACGAGGCGAGCACAGCGGTGCGGGAGTGGGCCCGCAACGGCAAACTCGCACTCGAGGAGCGTGGCTTTGCCCTGTCGGATCTGGATAACGCATTCCTCGTCGTCGTGGCTACGTCCTCGCGCGATTTGAATGAGCTCATCTTCCAAGAAGCGCACGCCCGCCGCATTCTGTGCAACGTGGTGGACGTCCCCGAGCAGTGTGATTTCTATTACCCGGCCGTGGTTCAACGCGGCGACTTGCAGATTGCGATTTCAACCTCAGGGCAGAGTCCATCGCTCGCCCAACGAATTCGTCAACAACTGGAGCGTCAGTTCGGACCGGGCTACGCACAATGGGTCGCGGAACTAGGTGAGACGCGCCGAAAAGTCCTCGCCAGCAACCTTGACCCGGAACGCAAACAGTCTCTGTTGCAATCGCTGGCCAGCGTTGAGGCATTCGAGGCCGCGCTTGCGGCTGACTTGGAGACGAATGGAAGAGGTGCTGCCGTATGACTGGCAAAGTCTACCTCGTCGGCGCGGGACCTGGCGATCCCGAATTGCTCACGCTCAAAGCTGTTCGGCTGCTCAAGCACGCCGATGTGGTGTTGCACGACGAACTCGTTAGCGCAGAGATACTCCAGATGGTACCGATCGACGTACAACTCCGAAACGTCGGCAAGCGTTGCGGAAAAAAGAACGCCAGCCAGGAAGAGATCAACTTCCTCATGGTCACTCTGGCTGCATCAGGATTGCAGGTGGTACGACTCAAAGGTGGCGACCCACTTGTCTTTGGGCGCGTCGGCGAAGAAATTGCAGCCCTGCGTAGTGCGAACATCGAATTTGAAATTGTTCCGGGCATCACGGCTGCTCTTGGGGCCGCATCAACCGCAAAAATTCCCTTGACTCATCGCCATTCGTCTCAAGCGTTGGTTTTCCTCGCGGGACATTCGGCGACCGGAAACGATCTGACCAATTGGAGCGCGCTCGTGTCTTTGGGAGCCACCGTCGTGATCTACATGCCCGGCCACCGTTATTCAGAAATCGCGGACAAACTCCGCACCGCTGGCCTTTCGGGCGAAGCACCGTGCGCGATTATTTCGCGAGCCACAACTTCGAAACAACAAGTCTTTGCGACAAGCGTAAAGAAGCTGGGCGACGCGCCCCACCTGCCCGCGCCGACGCTGCTTGTAATCGGAGAAGTTTTGCGCCATGCCGACCTTGCCGGTTCACCGGAGGAACTCGGGTTCTCGAGCTGTTGGCCTTCGGGCGAACGTATTTTTTCTACGCAGACGGAAGCAGAGCTTTCAGGCAGTTCGTGCGCCGGACTGGGAGATAAGGAGCAAGGAACATGAAGGACACTGTCGAAAGAATCCATCAGTTGGTCGAGCAGTGGAGTCCGGAGGACTTGTTGCGTTGGGCTTTCGTAACCTTCGGAGGCTATGTCGAAATTGCATCGGGATTCGGCGCGGAGGGCGTCGTGCTCATCGACATCGCCGCCAGGGTGCAGCCACAATTCCGCATTTTCACTCTCGACACCGACTTCTTATTTCCCGAAACCTGCGATCTCATGGAGCGAATCGAACAGCGGTATGGCATCCGTGTGGAAAAGCTCAAGTCGGCTCTCACGCCAGAACATCAGGAACATCTTCATGGCCCCGCGCTCTGGAGCCGTGATCCAGATGCGTGCTGCAATCTCCGGAAAGTAGAACCGCTGCGAAAGAAGCTCTCGCAACTGCGCGCATGGGTAACCAGCATTCGCCGCGATCAGACGCCGGATCGAGCCGGAGCGCTTAAAGTGGAGTGGGATGCCAAATTTCATTTGGTCAAGATTAACCCGCTCGCCGCTTGGACTGCCGGAAAAGTCTGGCGCTACATCCATGACCACGACCTTCCCTATAATCCTCTGTACGATCGCGGATATCCCAGCATCGGCTGCACGCATTGCACCAGAAGCGTGCAGCCCGGAGAGGATGCGCGCGCCGGACGCTGGTCTGGGTTCAATAAAACAGAATGTGGACTGCACAGCGCGACGCAAACCGGAGAATTGCTCGCGATCACTGGGGTTACCCCGAGCGAGCGAGCAACCGAGGCATAAGATCATTTCCCTTTCGGCGGCGGCGGCTGGCGCTGCTGGTCCTCGGTCCAGGGCGGAACCACACCGATAAAGCGCGCATAGGCGATCGACTGTCCCAAATGTTCGGCGGTATGGCGAGTCATGAACAACAGGATGCCTCGCTCCGTGTTCTTGCCGCCAAACCAATCGAGGCTTTTTTCCAGGTCCGAATCCGGCATTTTCATGATGGCATCGCGTTCATGCGCAAACGAGTCCTTCAAGATGACAACCACCTTGGCTTTGTCGGTCGTTGATTTTTCCAGCTTGGCAATGTCCACACCGGCAGGTGGAGGCGTTCCGATGAGTTTCGGAAGGTTGTAGTTCGCCGCTGCCACGTGCAGAAACACTTCTGATACGGAACGAACATCTGGACTGGAACGCCAGGTGTACTTGTCAGCCGGAATCGCTTCCGCCAGCCGCGCAAATTTGTCTTCTTGGACCCTCACCTCCGCCAACACCTCCGCCCGATAGCCAGAAACGCCGGGGGTGGGATCCTTGTAGGGGTTGACTTGCGCCTGACACAAAATACATGACAGCGCCATGCCCAGCAAGAACAACGCGCCGAAAATGCGTTTCATCGGAACCACCTCCATCACAATTTTGACCGCGGGTTCTGGAACGTAAGACGTAATCTTCGACCAAACGGTCAACAAGACGCCCTAAGTCGCCATGGCTTCGCTCATCCCGTAACTTTGTGGCCCTAAAGTCCGGCTGCTCGGTGCCGATGTACCCAAGAGCGATGTAAGTCTAAACGAAAAGCATCTTGCGTTTCATCTGAGCGGGAACGAGTACAGCCTTATGCCCATACGAGCTTTGATTGTCGACGATTCGTCGGTTATGCGAAAGATCGTAGAACGCTCGCTGCGCCAGGCGGGGATCGACTTAACGCAGGTATTTGAAGCCGGCAACGGCGCCGAGGCGCTGGCTGTGTTGCAGGACAAATCCGTCGATCTGATCCTTTGCGACATCAACATGCCGATCATGGACGGCCTGGAGTTCATCAAGCAGCTCCCGGGCGTCGCGAACGCGAAAGACGTGCCCGTAGTCATGATTACAACTGAGGGCAGCGAGTCTCACGTGGTACAGGCTTTGTCCCACGGCGCCCGCGGGTACATCCGCAAACCATTCACGCCGGAGCAGGTCAAGGAACATGTCGTGCCCGTTCTAGGATGTAAATCATGAAGTCGGTGACTGAACTACTGCCTGCTAAAGATGGCCGGAGTAATTGGGTTCCGCTGCTCGAAACGGCAACCCGGGAAGTCTTCGAGCTCATGTTGAGCAGCCAACTGAGTCCGTCGATCAACGCGGACGAATCGAACCTGAACGTTACCGCCATGGTAGGACTGGCGGGACAACTGTGCGGCGTGCTGAGCGTACGCTGTGACGACAAGGCGGCCAGGCTCATGACCTCGAAGATGCTGGGCGTTGATCTGGACAAGGTCGCCCCTGAGATATCGGATGCGCTCGGCGAGGTTTGCAATATGGTCGCGGGCAACTTCAAGAACAAGATTGCCGGCCTGGCCGAAGGTTGCATGCTCTCCCCGCCCACGGTAATCACCGGCAGCGACTACAGCCTGCATTCCATGGCAGACTCTCCTGCGCTTGAGATCCGGCTGCAGTTTGAAACCATGCCCCTCGTCATCTCTCTTCTGATCCAGAGCTAGCCTTCAAAGTCGCCCGGAGCATGCGCTGGAAGATTCTTCGGAAACTGTGCATGCCGGATACAACCCTCTCGCACGGCAAAATAGAATCTGGCGTTCGCAGCTTTGTGGTCAGGTGCGGGCCGGTGCCGACCCGAATACCATCGCGACCAGGGCATGGATCGCTCCGACCGCCTCATCGAGCTCAAAGGTAAATCGGACCAGGTCCACACCTTCGAGGTCACGGTGTTCCTGCAAAAGAATGGGCCACGCCGGATCGGCAATCAGGTCCACCATGCGCCGCTCGTAGTAGCCGTACCCCAGCCCACGCATGCGGCAGAGAAGATCGCTGAGGTGTACCAGCGCCACCAGCGGCCGCGCTTTCTGGCTTTTTTCGATGGCATGATGATGTGCGATCACCTCGATGACATCGTTCGCCAGGCCCCATTTTTCAGCTAACGCCTGCCCGGTCTCGCAGTGCGTGAACCCCATCGTAGATTGTTCCGCCTCGTCCAGCGGAATCTCCTCGCCGCGAGCGCGTTTCATCGCCTTGGCAAATTCTTCAGGAAAAACCAAACAGTTCACCATGAACCCGATGTCATGCAGCAGGCCCGCCATGTAGGCCTTCTCGCCGTCCGCAACCGCCAGCTTCTCGCTGAACTTGCGGCATACCATGGCGCAGCCGAGCGAATGTCTCCAGAACACGGCTGGATCCAGCACCCACTTCTTCGCCGGGAAAGCCTGTCCCAGGCAGCAAGTCAGCAGGATGGTTTCCACCCGGCGCAGCCCCAGGGTGAGCACCGCCCCTTTGATCGATTTCGGGGATTTCTCCAAGCCGAATAATGGCGAACTTGCCACTCGCAGGCATTGCGCGGCAATGGTGTTGTCATAAGACACCAGGCGCACCACTTCGTCCACTCTTGCGTCCTGCCCAGAACTACTCAGCAATTTCAGCAGGGGTAAGAAAACAGCAGGGATAGCGGGCATGGTTTCGATGTGCCGCACACGCTCGTGAATAGTTTCGGCCAGGGAGACGGTCATAGCTTGCCACTCTTGAGGGATGGTTTCCAATAAGCGATGGTTCCGGGGAAATGGATCAGGTGAAACTGATCATTCAATCTCATCAGCGATTCCGAGGTGCCCAAAAAGAAGTACCCACCAAAATTCAGGTTGCTGAAAAAATGATTGATCACTTTCGCCTTCGAGACGCCGTCAAAATAGATCAGCACGTTGCAGCAGAAAACCAGATCTATACCCTTCATGAAGAGCATCCTAGAATCATCCTGCAGATTCAGACGGCTGAACGTGATCAGCTTTTTCACCTCAGCGCTGACCTGCAGTTTCCTTTCATCGAGAATCGAGAAATATTTCCGTTTGAAGTAATCGGTGGTGTTGCGCAGCGCATAGTCGCCGTAAATCCCAGCCTTGGCGGTTTCTATGGAACGGTCGTTCAGGTCGGTGGCGAGAATCTCCAACGTCCAACCTTGCAGTAAGCGGTCCCGTTCTTCAAGCATGTTCATGGCCAGCGTGTAGGACTCTTCCCCGGTCGAGCAGCCCGCACTCCAGATGCGCAACCGCTTGGTGATCTGCTTGTTTTTTTCTCCCACAATCTCCGGCAGGATAACTTTCCGCAGCGCATCAAGCTGCGGCTGGCTGCGGAACAGGCAAGTCTCGCCGATGGTGATTTCGTTCAGCAGTTGCCGAAGTTCGCCATCGCGGCTAGGCTGCGCCGTGAGCTGGTCCCAATAGTCGCGTGGAGTCCGCGCCCCCAGCTGTTTCATGCGTCGTGTGCAACCGTCGGCCAGAAGATAAAGTTTTTCCTCCGCCTTATAAATGCCCGAAACCTTGTAAACCAAGTCGCGGATTTGCCGGTATACAGGATCGACCGGCTCGGCGCCCTTGTTCGGCGTCACTGGGACGGCTGCGGGTTGGGTGATAATCGTCATTTTGCCGAACTCTCCGAGGCAGCATAGGTCTTCATGTCAAGCCGAGAGTGAGAACCACGGCTCCGCAACACGCGGCGGGTGATCTCTGGCGCCAATTGATCGAGAGGATAAGCGGCGTCACTCAGCCCGGAGGCATGCACCAGTCCGGGCATTCCCCAGACTACTGACGATGCCTCGTCCTGGATGATGACTTCGCCACCCGCGTCGCGAATCTGCTGCGACCCCAGCACACCATCCGCGCCCATCCCGGTCATCACGACTGCGAGGACGTTCGCCGCAAAGGCCGCAGCCACCGAGCGAAACAGCACATCGACGGCCGGGCGGCAGGAGTTCTCCGTAGGTCCTTGATTCAAGTTCAGGCGCGCGGCCGTGCCTGCGCGGATTACCGTCATGTGAAAATTGCCCGGAGCAATCCAGGCGTGTCCGGATTCGAGAATCGTGCCCGCACTACCCTCTTCCACGGGAATATTCGAGCGACTGGCAAGCCGCTCCGCCAGCAGGCGCGTGAAAATGGGGGGCATGTGCTGCACCACAACGATGGGGACCGGAAAATCGTTCGCGATCCGCGGCAAGACTTCCGCCAGCGCGTTCGGACCTCCGGTCGAAGTGCCGATGGCCACGATATCGATGCGCGCATTCGACCGTACACGAGGCTTGGTAACCGGACGAGATCCCGGTAGCGGCAGCAGTTTCAAGGGAGCTACGCCGCATAGCGCCTTGATCTTCGGAATGAGTTCGGCGCGAATGCGTTCGATCGCAACCGCAGGATTGCCCGTGTTGCTTGGTTTGGTGGCGTAGTCGGAGGCTCCCAGCGAGAGCGCATCCAATGTTGCAGCCGCTCCGTGCTCGGTAAGCGTGCTGAACATGATGACTGGCAGCTTGGGATATAACTTGCGCACTGCTGCAAGCGTCTCCAGGCCGTTCATCACTGGCATTTCGATGTCGAGCGTAATCAGGTCGGGTTTCAGCAGGGGAATTTTTGCCAGGGCGATTCGTCCATCGCTGGCGGTAGCGACGACTTCTAACGCTCGGTCTCCAGACAAGGTTTCGGAGAGCAGTTTGCGAATGACGACCGAATCGTCGACCACGAGGATGCGAACCGGGTTCATAGCAGTCCGTTTCTATCCGATCTGCGACCGGGGAAATCGATCGCCAGACTACGAACACTCAGCCCGCCCGCCTCCGCATGCGCCCTACGAACCTGCATAGGCCCCCTTGCTCTGCGCTTGCTCATGCGGCACGGTGTCGTCGCTGACCCGAAGCTTGAATTGCTCAACTAAACCGCGCAGTTGAGTAGCCATCTGCACCATCTCCTCTGCCGCCTTCTGGGTGTTGGCAGATCCTCGCGAGGTGCTCTCAGCCGCTTCCGCCATCCCCGCGATGTTGCTGGTAATCTCTCCACTGCCCTGCGCCGCTTCGCCTACGTTGCGTGACATCTCGTTGGTGGTCGCATTCTGCTCCTCCACCGCGGTCGCGATCGTGCTCGAAATATCGTTGATCTGGTTGATCACGCTGCTGATCGATGCGATGGCTTCTACCGCCGCCTTGGTATCGGTCTGAATGGCGTCGATCTTGGCGCTGATTTCTTCTGTGGCTTTAGCAGTTTCCTTGGCCAGTTCCTTGACTTCATTCGCGACCACCGCAAATCCCTTGCCCGCTTCACCCGCGCGTGCTGCTTCAATGGTCGCGTTCAGAGCCAGTAAATTGGTCTGCTGCGCAATCGACGTAATGACCTTGATGACCTGTCCAATCTCGATCGAGGAATCGCCCAGCTTCGATACCGTGGCTGTGGCCGTTTCAGCCACCTTGACCGCGGAGGTTGCGACTTTGGCCGCTTGGGTAGCATTCTTGGCGATATCTTTAATACTGACGCCCATCTCTTCAGCCCCGGTGGCGACGGTTTGGAGGTTCTGGCTGACTCGCTGGGTCGCGTTGGAAACTACTTTCGCCTGCACCGAAGTTTCCTCGGAGTTAGCGCTGATCTGCTGGCTGACGGTGCTCAGCTCCTTACTCGCGTCGGACACTCGTTGGGCGTTGGCTGCGATCTGGATGAGCAGGTCGTGCACCTTTTCGACAAACAGATTCAAACACCTGCCCAGTTGTCCGATCTCATCCTCGCGATCCTGATCCACTCGGGCAGTAAGGTCGTTGGACTCGGCCATCGCCCTGAAACGAACGGAGAATAAGTCCAACGGCCGCGTGATGCTGAATGCCACCCACGTGGCCACTCCCAGGAGCAGCACCAGGGAAAGCCCGCACATGGCAAACATGGCGCGGGTAGCCCGCTTGGCTTTGTTGGTGGCGTTGACGACCGCCTGTTTTCCACTCTGCTCCAGTTGGTCGCTACTGTCCTCAATCTTTTCCTGCACGCCTCTGTAGAGTTGCAGGCTCGGCCCGGAATCGGCCTTGGACGCGTCGCGCACGATCGCCTTGGCCAGTGCGTCGGTTGCGCTGAGATATTCCTGAACCAGCCGGCCCTCTTCGTCGAGCGCGGACTGAATCGCAGGATCGGTCACCGACTCCCGGGCCGCGGCGATACCTTGCGCCAGCATTTTGGAATGGAGAGCCAGGTTGTCGATGTTGTCCTGCTGCTCTTGCCCCTTTTTCGTGAATATCGCGGAAATATCGTCTCTGGTCATGTCGTTGAAGGTGCCGGCTTCGATGTGGCTGCGAATCGCCACGCCCGTAGCCGCCACTTGGACGGTTGCTTTCTCAACGGACGTGATGCCCCAATATCCGGTTGCGCTCACGGCGGCCACGAATGTCAATCCGCTGATAGTCAGGACGGCCAAGCGTCGCTTAATGGTCAGGTGCACTTTGCGCCTCTCTCGGGTTCATGACCCATTTCCGCGCAACCCCCTGCTTGTCGAGCTACCCTCAGGCTTCGACATTGGTGGTTCTCATGCACCGGCGCGGGCCGCCTTGCTCGCTGATGGGGCTGCTGCTGAGTTTTGTCCAGCGTTGATTTTGAACTGCTCGACCAGGCGACGAAGTTGGGTCGATGTTTCCACCAGTTGCTGCGACGCCTTCTGGGTATCGGTGGCGCCGCGCGTCGTACCCTGCGCCGCCTCCGCCACACCCGCAATGTTGCTCGTGATCTCGCCGCTGCCGTGCGCCGCTTCGCTCACGTTGCGCGACATCTCGTTCGTAGTCGCATTCTGTTCTTCCACCGCCGTCGCAATCGTGCCCGAGATATCGTTGACCTGGTTGACCACTCCGCTGATCGAGGCGATGGCATCGACCGCTGCTTTCGTGTCCGTCTGGATGGCTTCAATCTTGCGGCTGATGTCTTCGGTGGCTTTGGCAGTTTCCTTGGCCAGTTCCTTGACTTCGTTGGCCACTACGGCAAATCCTTTGCCTGCCTCACCCGCCCGCACGGCTTCAATGGTCGCGTTTAAAGCCAGCAGGTTGGTCTGCTGTGCAATCGAAGTAATGACTTTGATAACCTGGCCAATCTCGGCGGAAGAATCGCCCAGCTTGGACACGGTGACGGTAGTGGTTTCGGCAACCTTGACCGCGGCAGTTGCGACCTTGGCGGCTTCGGTAGCGTTCTTTGCGATCTCTTTGATACTGGCGCCCATCTCTTCCGCGCCAGTGGCAACGGTCTGGAGATTCTGGCTGACGGCTTGTGCGGCTTTCGAAACTACGTCGGCCTGAGCCGAGGTTTCCTCGGAGTTAGCCGTGATCTGCTGGCTGGTGGTATTCAATTCCTCACTGGCACTGGCTACCTGCATGGCATTTTCCGTGATCGCTAGGATCATGCGCTTCAAGCTGCCACTCATCTTATTAATGGCTGTGGTCAGGTCGCCCAGTTCGTCCTGGCTCTGGACTTTCAGATCGTCACGGGTCAAGTCCCCCGCTGCAATCGCCTCCGCTTGAGCCAGAACAGCATGGGTTGCCCCAGAGATACCGCGGCTCAGGAAAATGGCTACGAAGATGCCGACGCCCAGGGCCACGAAAGTAGTCACTGCCATCGTCAGGATGAGCGAGCGGTTGTCCGCCTTCAATTCCTCCTTGTTCTCGTCCACTAGCTTGCTGAACGAATCCACTACGCTTCCGAGGGATGCCTTGATGGCCTCCGTGGCCAGCGTAGCCTGGTCGGCAAATTCATTTCCCGCCTTACTGACAGCATCGCGGTCGCTGCCCGCCGCATGAGTCATCGCTGCCTCCTGGGCCGCGCGGAGCAGCGGAAGTTGCTTCTTAATTTCATCCAGATGGTCACGGTTCGCCTGAAGGGACCATTTGGGAGCCAATTCGTCCATCGCGGCCACGTCCTTTTCGATCTCGCCCCAAGCTCCGTCGAACAATTTCTTCGCTGCGTCTTTCCTGTCCGCTTGTGCTCCCGCGAGAATGGCTTGGCGACCCTTGCTCTGTGTCTGATTCAGATCCCGCTGCAAATCTTTAGCGGCTTCGAGCGTTGGGAAGTGTATGTCCAGCGCGCGGTCCTGGCTTTCCTTCATCTCGGACGACTTTGTGTAGCTGATGGTGGCACTGAAGATCATCAGGACAAGAATCGCGCCAAAGCCCAGTCCCAGTTTCTTTCCGAGCGTGAGTTTCATTTTTCGCCGTCCCCCCATCCTTCCCGAATTCAAAAACCAACGCGCTCGTCGCCTGGTACCGCGCTATCGCACTCCGAGGGTCTCGGGAACCTCCGCCATCTGGCACGCCTTTTCGATGTCCAGCATATGCATCAGCCGGTCGTTCAATTTGTGCACGCCAAGGATCACAGTGCGAACCGAGCCACGCAAAGTTTCCGGTGGCGGCTCGAAGCTGGTCTCTTCGACCTCCACAACGTCGCCGATTTCGTCCACTAGCAGGCTGACCGCGCCGTCCTGGGAACGTACGACCACATTCATGGCCAGCATGCCCGGCGGAGATGGCTCCATCTCCAGGCGACGCCGCAGATCGACAGCGGTAACAATCTGGCCGCGCAGGTTGATCAATCCACTCACCACCTCTGGCGCCAGCGGAACCTTGGTCATCTCTAGTGAGCGGATCACTTCCTGGACACCCTTCAATTCGACCCCGAACAGCAGCTTGTCCAGATAGAACGTGCAAAACTGTGAAGTAGTGGCCATGTTTAGTTCACAACCTCCGTCGATTTCTCGGCAAAGCCAGCCTGCGCCGCGCTTGTTTCCGCGCTGCGCAGAATCGCCGGGATATCCAGCAGCTCCGTGACCCGGTCACCGATCACCACGGAATAGAGAACCGCGGCACGGCTCGCAGGCGACCTGACGTCCGCCCGGTCCTCGACGATGTCGAGAATCCGCTCCACCACCAGGCCGAAGGCGCGTCCGTCATGATGCAGCACCAGCACCTGAATCCGCCCTGAACCCTGAGGTGGCGAGGCTTGCAGGGTGCGGATTTTATTGCGGCGTTCTTCCAGCGCCACCTCGAGCCGAACCAGAGGCAAGATCTGCCCGCGATATTGCGTGACCCACTGCCTGCCCGACATTTCCACTTGCGCCACCGGAAACTCCTCCAGCCGTGCCAGCGTGCTGAGTGGTATGGCCATGCGGGAATCCCCCGGACCCGCGAACAACAGGAAAGTTTGTTTTGGCACGGCCGCTTCCGCCGTTTCCAGTGAGGTTTCAACCACGGCGTGATCCCGCACTTCTGAAACCACGCCAGCGCGTTGCGCCAGCCCAAGCACGTCCAGAATGAGGGCGACTTTGCCGTCGCCCATGATGCTCGAGCCGGCAAATGTCTTGACCGTCTTGAGCTGCTTGCGGAGCGGCTTTACCACGATTTCTTCGGTGTCGTTGATCTGATCCACCACTAATCCGAATCGCCGTTCGTCGGCTTGCAACACCACGATGTTGACCGCGCCATCTTTCTCCGCGCCGGCGTTCGCTTCTGCGACAAGGTTGAGCTCCCGATTCAGATACACCAGAGGCAGAAGCCGTCCGCGCAGCCGGTATACCGGCACCCCGTGAACCAATTCGACGGCCTTACCCACGTCGTCGGCCTTGATCCGCACCAGTTCGAGCAGACTCACCTGCGGAATGGCGTAGCGCTCGCCGCCGCAAGTCACCACCAGAGCCGGAATGATTGCCAGAGTCAACGGAATCTTTACTCGCACCGTAGTTCCTCGGCCCAGCGTGGACTGAACATCCACGGTGCCGCCGATTTTCTCCACATTCGTCTTCACCACATCCATACCGACGCCGCGCCCGGACACGTTAGTCACCTTCTCCGCCGTGGAGAACCCCGGGAGAAAGATCAAATTGAAGATTTCGCGCTCGCTCATGCGCGCGGCTTGTTCGGCGCTGACTAAGGCACGTTCGACCGCCTTCTTGCGGATGCGCTCGACATTCAGGCCAGCGCCATCGTCGCCGATCTCGATATTGACCTGCCCACCTTCATGAAAGGCCCGCAGAATGAGACGTCCGCTCCGATTCTTGCCCACGTTCACTCGCTGTTCTGGAAGTTCGATGCCATGGTCCACGGAATTTCGCACCAGGTGCGTAAGCGGATCCTTGATGGCCTCGATAATCGTTCTATCGAGTTCGGTCTCCTTGCCCTCCATCTCGATGCCCACTTCTTTGCCGCAACCCAAGGCGACGTCCCGCACCGTCCTCGGAAACTGCGACCACACGTTCCGGATTGGCTGCATGCGCGTTTTCATCACACCCGCCTGCAGTTCGGTGGTGATCAGGTTCAGACGCTGCGAAGCCGCCTGAAAACCGCTATCCTTCATACGGCTGGAAAATTGCAAAATCTGGTTGCGCGCCAGCACCAGTTCCCCCACCAGATTCATCACCTCGTCCAGTAAACCCACATCCACGCGGACGGAGCTGTCCGAGGCGGTGGCTTGAGTGCTCGAAGCCCGCTGAATGCGCAGCGCATCCACAACATCGGCTGGCTGCACTGCGCCCTGTTCCACCAGAATTTCGCCCAGGCGGCGTGGATCGCCTTCTTTCTGCTGCCGGGCTGCATGCAGAATTTCCTCAGGCGTGACTCCGACATGTTGCATCAGAATGTCGCCAATCGAAACCTTCGGAGCAGCCGTCTCCGCAACGCTCTCCGGCGGCGTAGCCGTTTCGACCTTCACCGCCGCTGCCGCGGGCAACTTCTGCAGGCGGGTCAGCGTGGCAATCAGGACTGAGTCATCGCGCTCACCCTCCTGCCCCGACGCCTCGATCTGGTTCAGCATCTGGCGAACGGCATCCACCATGCTCAACAGCCCGGTCGTAATCTCCGGATTCAGAGTGAGTTGCCGGTCGCGCAAGCGGGTCAGCAGGTTCTCCCCCACATGCGCCACCGCCTCGAGTTTGTTGAAGCCGAGAAAACCGCAGGTGCCCTTAATGGTGTGAATGGTGCGAAATACGCTGCCCAGAGCCTCGCGATCGTTGGGATTTTTCTCTAACCCAACCAACTCCCGATCCAACCGGTCGAGGTTCTCGTAGCTCTCCACCAGGAACTCTCTTACGATGTCGCTGTCGTCACTCATCGCTACGTTCCTTCCCCGATTGAGAGCGCCTCCATGAGCCCGCAACGCAAAGCTCCGCATCACGCAGACACGGTCAACCTTCTCTAGTGATCTATCGTCCGTTCAGCGGTTTCCTTTAGAGTTCGCCCTGAACCCGCGCGGCTGGTGCTTTCAGAAGCTATCTCACAAGTCTGCCGGTTATCGCGAAAGAGGGCACCGCTGTCGCCGCGTCCGTTGGACCTGTGCAAAGTTTTTCACGTTGACAACCGCCGGGAACGCAGACAATACTTCTCTTCTCAAACCTTTCGCGCCTTTCGCGCAACAAAGAACCTACGGATTGGAACGCAACCCGCCCAAGGAGATGCGCCATGAATTCAACGAACAGCTTGCTTAAAACCCTTCTTCGTCTGGTTCTGTTCTTTTTCGGCCTTTTCGGATGCTGCTTCGGCAGTACTTTCAATACGGCACCACTTGTGCCCGCAGGCACGGGTCCGAGTGCGGTCGCCGTGGGCGATTTTAATCATGACGGCAACCTTGACATCGTCGTTGCCAACAACGCCAGGGACAACCCGAGTGTGAGTGTGTTGCTGGGCAAGGGAAACGGCACATTCAAACCGCCGACCGAAATTGCCTTGGACGCGGCGCCAGTCGCGGTCGTGGTCGGTGACTTCAATGGCGACGGCATCCTCGACATCGCGGCGTTGACCGACGATGTGTTTATCCTGCTGGGCAATGGCGACGGGACCTTCACTGTGGGCGGAAGGTTCACCGTTGGTGCGCAGCCGACTTCCTTGGTGGCCGAAGACTTCAACCACGACGGCAAGCTTGATCTGGCGGTTACCTACAGCCAAGGCGTCGACGTGTTGCTGGGCAACGGTGACGGAACTTTCAAGACGGCTGTAAGCTACTTCGCCGGCAACGGACCAGTTTCGGTGGCGACCGGGGACTTCAACGGTGATGGCAAGATTGACCTCGTGATATCCAATCTCAGCCCAGGCAGCGGCTTGGCCAGCGTCGACGTTCTTCTCGGAAAAGGAAATGGCACTTTCGGTCCGCGCATTGTGACCAGACTGAAGGCTGGCGGCGGTAGTGTGGTCGTGGGAGATTTCAATGGCGACGGCAAGCTTGATGTGGCACTGGGAGCGCCGAATTTCGAAGGTGATAGTTCACCGATTGCCGTTGCGTTTGGCGATGGAACCGGCAAGTTCAGCCGTCCCGAGTTCATCACCACCGGTGTGGACCCGGACTTCGTGGCCACAGGCGACTTCAATGGCGATGGCAAGCCGGATCTGATCGCGGCCAACAGCCAGAGCGGCGACGTAACCGTGCTTTTAGGAAACGGTATCGGCAAATTTAGTGTCGGCCCGAACTACGCCGCGGGCGAAGGCAATCTGTTCGTAGCCGTTGGGGACTTCAACGGCGACGGCAAGCCTGACTTGGTGGTCTCAGGCGGCGATCCTCAGGACGTTAGCGTGCTGCTCAACCTGGGCGGGGGATTATTCGCGGCGGCGCAGGATTTCCGCACCGAGTCTTTTGGCGATCTTGTTGCCGTCGGCAAATTTTACAAAGATGGCAACCAGGATCTTGCCATAGGAAGCGACTTCGGGCAGATCAGCGTTCTGCGCGGCAAGGGCAATGGAACTTTCGGTGCCGCGAAGTCGGTCGAAACCGGGCTGCCGAGTAACGGGTTTCTGGCTCCCGCCGATTTTAACGGAGACGGCATCTCAGACCTGGCAACGTTTTCCGCCAGCAACTCTACGGTTACGGTGCTTCTGGGTAAAGGAGACGGAACCTTCCAAACACCAAACACTTTCTTCGCCGGACCCAACATCACCTGGCTCGCCGTGGGTGACTTCAATAACGATGGGAAGCTGGATTTGGTGGTATGCGCCAGTGACTTCGTAGTCGTGCTTCTGGGCAACGGAGATGGCACGTTTCAATCTCCGAAAGACACCAGCCTTCCCAATGTGACTGGCACCCTGGCGGTGGGCGACTTCGATGGCGATGGCAACCTGGACGTCGCTGTGACCCAGCCCAACGGCGAAGTTAGCGTCCTGCTTGGAAAAGGCGACGGCACGTTTGGTAAACCGCACAATGTCACTGCAGGCACACAAATACTGCAGATTGCCGTCGGAGACTTTAACGGCGACGGCAAACTGGATATGGCAGTCACCGACGGGGCAAATTCCGTGAACGTCCTTCTGGGCAATGGCGACGGCACATTCGGCAAACCATCGAAGCGCACTGTAAACACAACTCTCGGCCCCGGCTGGATAACCACGGGCGACTTCAATCTGGACGGAAAGCTTGACGTCGCCGTAAGCGGCTTGGGCGCAGACACCTATGTTCTCTTCGGCAACGGAGACGGTACATTAAAGGCTGCCACACCGATCGGTTCGACGCGCGTCGGAGGACAGCTGGCAACCAGCGATTTCAATGCCGACGGTAAACCGGACATTGTCGTAACGACCGACGGCGGCGCAACCGTACTACTGAACCAAACCAAGTAGAACGCGGGCAGATGGGGTCGGCGTCAGAAAAACAAACGGGGCGGCTAACGCCGCCCCGCCAAAGACCAACGACGAACGACTGCCACTACGTCCCTTCGCTCCAGCCCGCCAGATACTCTTCCTGCTCCGGCGTGAGCTTGTCGATTTTGATGCCCATGGACTCGAGCTTCAACTTGGCCACCCGCTTGTCCAGGTCATCGGGCACGCGGTAGACCTTTTTCTCGAGCGACTTGTGGTTCTTCACCATGTAATCGACGGAGAGTGCCTGGTCGGCGAAGCTCATGTCCATGACCGATGCGGGATGGCCCTCGGCTGCGGCCAGGTTAATCAAGCGGCCTTCACCCAGAAGATTGATCTTGCGTCCATCTTTCAGCGAATACTCTTCCACGGAAGTGCGCGTCGTTCGTTTTGACGAAGATAGTTTCTCCAGCGCCGGAATGTCGATCTCGACGTTAAAGTGTCCCGAATTCGAAATGATGGCCCCGTCTTTCATCAGCTCGAAGTGGTCTTTGGTAAGCACGCTCTTGTTCCCGGTAACGGTGCAGAATACGTCACCCAGCTTGGCGGCTTCCGTCATTGACATCACGCGGAAACCGTCCATCACCGCTTCCAGAGCTTTTGTCGGATCGACTTCGGTGATAATCACCTCGGCGCCGTTGCCGCGAGCGCGGCTGGCCAGCCCGCGTCCGCACCAGCCGTAGCCGGCGACCACGAACTTCGATCCCGCCAGCAGAAAGTTGGTGGCACGGATGATGCCATCAATCGTGGACTGCCCGGTTCCGTAGCGGTTGTCGAACAGATGCTTGGTGTCGGCATCGTTCACTGCGACGATGGGGAAACGCAGCACGCCGTCCTTCGCCATGGCGCGCAGCCGGATCACGCCGGTGGTGGTCTCTTCGGTGCCGCCAATCACTTCGGCAAGCGCATCCTGTCGCTTGGTGTGCAGGATGGTCACAAGATCGGCGCCGTCGTCCATAGTGATGTGCGGCCGATGATCGATGGCCGCCAGAATATGGCTGTAGTAGGTGTCTTTGTCCTCGCCCTTGATTGCGAAGACGGAAATGCCGTGGTCGCGCACCAGGCTGGCGGCAACATCGTCCTGCGTGGAAAGCGGGTTCGAGGCGCATAGCACCACGTCGGCGCCGCCGTCGCGAAGGGTGATGGCCAGATTCGCCGTCTCCGCGGTGACGTGCAGGCAGGCCGAAATGCGGATGCCCTGCAGCGGCTGGTTCTTGATGAATTCCTTGCGAATGATCTGCAGAACTTTCATC
>Ga0116219_10001446_pt1 | contig 21977 bp, 18 predicted proteins | sample Sb_taG_4_FD_91019 | JGI IMG/M metagenome (GOLD analysis project Ga0116219, IMG submission 91019) | Peat soil microbial communities from Weissenstadt, Germany - Sb_50d_6_BS metaG | ecosystem: Environmental > Terrestrial > Soil > Wetlands > Peat | place: Germany: Weissenstadt | collected 2010-09-21
CATCTGTACTCTGCCACGATCCACTCTCAATTAACCCGACCCGCAACCTCACAACTCACCTCGCCACCGTCATCATACCCAGCCAAGTTCGCGATTTAGCCCTTTCATCAACACCCTGCTAGGTGCTGCCGATACTTAGTCACATCTCTAAGCGATCCTGAGGCGACTGAATATCGGGATTTTCGCCACATCGGCAATGAATGCGAAGACAACTGCCGCGGCCAGCGTGCCGGCTACAAGGATGGCCGGCAAAGCCGTCATTGCGATTCCGCAGACCGCCAACGTCGAGCCGATTACGACATCCGCTACGGACGACAGAACCAGCCAGCGGCTTGGCATGGACCACAGGTGTTGGCGGGCGCGGATGGCATAGAGCGACGCCTCATTGCCGAACACAACGGCGAGAAAGGCCATGGTTTGCAGCGCCTCGATTCCAAGCCCCAGCCGGAATTTACCGATGGCCAAAACTGTCGTGCAAAAGGCCAGCTCGCAGACTCCCATGAAGATCCCCACCATCGTCAGGTTGCCGATTCGCCACGCGTTGGACAGCCGCGAGGGACGCACGTTGTCGGTCGTCAGCGACATCCCCAGGAAGTCGCCGGTGAGCATAATGATGACCATCAGCATCGGGGTCAGGATAGCGTGTCCAGTCATGACCAGACCTACCGCGAGGAACAGCACCTGTACGATCTTTTTGTTAACCGAGCTCAGTGTGTAGGTCAGGATGCGCTGAAAGGTCATCCGGCCTTCCTTGACCGAGGCCACGATGCCGCCGAGTCCTGGCTTGGTCAGCACGATGCCGGCCGCCGACTTGGCAACGTCGGTCGCAGTCGATACCGCGATTCCCATCTGTGCCTGCCGCAAGGCGGGCGCGTCGTTGGCGCCGTCGCCGCACATCGCAACGTTGTGGCCGCCTTTCTGAAACGCCTTCACGAGCTTGTACTTGTCCTCAGGGAGGACGCCGGCAAAGACCGCGAATTGCTCAGGCTTCACAGCTTCGGCTATCGGCCCAGGTGGACACACAGCTCCGTCGAGGCCGACCGCACGAGCGACGATTGCGGCCGTCGCAGGCGCGTCGCCGGTCACCATCACGGTGCGCACGCCCAAGGTGCGCATCTCCGTGACCAACGCCGCCGAGTCAGCGCGCGGCGGATCGCTAATCGCGATCAGTCCCGCAATTCGCATCGCCGCGGCAGTGCCGGTCGCGACCGCGAGCAGCCTGAACCCCTTCGCCTCCAGTTCCTTTGCCGCCGCGGACAACTCCGGCATTGCTGGCGCAAGGCCGATCACCGCGGCGTAAGCTCCCTTCACGACCCGCATGGTGCCGCCCCCGCTTGGAGCTGCGGCAGTCGCCTCGGACGTTTTCTTTGCGGGATCGAATGGGATGAACTTAATCAGTTTCGGCAGCTTGGCGCCCTTGCTCGAAGCTGCGGAGCGAATCGCCGCGTCGACAGGATCCTGCCCGCCGTCCGCACTCGCTATTGCCGCGAGTCCCAGCAAGCCGGCCTCGTCGAAGCCCGGCGCGGGATCGACTGCGGTCACCGTCAATTCGTTGAGTGTCAGCGTGCCGGTCTTGTCGGCGCACAAGACGTCGATGATCGCCGCTTCGTCCACTGCCGAGAGCCGCGTCGGAAGCACGCCCAGCCGCGCCAGCGCGCGTGCGCCGAGCGCAGCCGCAACGGTGAAGGTGGCGGGCAGCGCCACCGGGATCGATGCGAGAATCCCAGTCAGCACCAGCGGCACGATTTCAGCAACCGGCATCGCGAGCCGGTAGGCATACGCCACCAGCATGACAATGACGACGCTGTTGAAGATCGCGAGATTGCGCACGACGCGCAGAACCGCCTTCTGCTCCGAACTCGTGACATGCGCCGTGCGGACCAGCTCCGCGGTGCGTCCAAACTTCGTGCGCGTGCCGGTCGCCGTGACCTCCGCAACCGCCTCGCCGCGCCGCACCAGCGCGCCGGCATAGGTCTCCAGGCCCGGACCGGCTTCTATGGGTATCGATTCGCCGGTGAGCATGGACTGATCGAGCAAAACTGACCCCTCGACAATGCGCACGTCTGCCGCCACCACGGCGCCCAGCGACAGCTTCACAATATCGCCCGGCACCAACGAGACTGCGGGCACAATCGCCCAGGCACCGCCGCGCCGGACCGACGCGTTCAGCGCGAGCCGCGACTTCAGCGCCGCAAGAGTCGCCTGGGCCCGCGACTCCTGAAAAAACCCGAGCGCCGCGTTGAATACCAGCAGCGCCGCGATGACCCCCGCCTCGACGTACTTGCCGAGCGCCACCTCGAGCACGATCGCAGCCTCGAGCATCCATGGAACCGGCGTCCAGAATTTGCTCAACGCCGAACGCAACGGATGCACCGCAGTGTCGGGCATCGCATTGGGGCCGAACTTCTTAAGCCGGATGGCGGCCTCGTCACTTGTGAGGCCGCTCACTGAGCCATCGGTGGCCTTGGATCCGTTTGGCGCGGAGTCATTTGAATCGTCTAAGGTCTTCGCATCTTCTCCTGAACTCTTCTCAGTAGCCATCCTTCAACTCCCGCCAAATTCCTACCATACAAGGAACACGGCCGCGGCCAATTCGAGATCTGGGTGGCGCAGCGAAGCCCGAACAAACATTTTTTACCTGTGCGGATTCGAGAGCTGGCAAGCCATCAGTTGCGGACCGTACGCCGAATGGGTTTCGCAACACCTTGAGTTAAACATATTCGATGCACGTACTAAATAGCGCTTTGTAAGCGGGCACAAAGGAAATCTGCATCCCCTTGCATTCAAACTGCGGTACGCTAAAATACCTCTCGGAGTAATGCTTCCCCGCCGACATTCGCAATTGGTTGTGACGATTCTCGTTGCGATGAGCATCGTAGCGTTCACGCATCGATTGCAGCGTCCGCACGTACGCCTCTCCTGCGGATCTATCGAGAGCACAACTCTCAGCGGGCCACAGCGCTTCACCAATGATTCGTCACGTCTGCCCAATCTCAAGACTGGCTATGAGGCCAATGGCGTTCCGCTGCCGCAGGATCTAAAGCTTATATCGGACGACCAGGCCGCCGCACTGTTACTGAGTTTCAGATTTAAGACTCCTTCCGTACGACCAATAGTAAGACGGTACAAATTGCTCCCCTCGCGCGCGGAAAGCCAGGACCCGCTCTAAGCAAACTTTACACTCGTGATTCGCTAGCACGCGACCAAGTATTCGCGGGCGGTTGTAGTCAAGTTTGAAATCCACCGGCTCATGCACTTAGCCGGGGTTGGGAGTTTGCATCGTGCCAAGTTTCTCGCTGCGCAATCCGTACACAATCATTGTCGGAGCGCTTCTGATCGTGATTCTCGGGGTAACAGCCTTTTCGCGGATGCCCGTAGACGTCTTTCCCGACATTAAAATCCCTGCGGTTGTGGTGGCTACCTTCTACCAGGGCATGCCTCCGCTTGACATGGAAGACAACATAACCTTCCGCTACGAGCGATTCTTTACCCTGGGTAGCAACATCGAGCATATCGAGTCGCGTTCGCTGTCAGGCGTGAGCATTATCAAAGTGTTCTTTCAGCCGGGGACCAACATCGAGTCTGCCGCTGCGCAGATGGGTACGTTGGCGATGGCTGATCTCGGAGTCATGCCCCCGGGCACGCTCCCACCGCTGGTGCTGCAGTATGATGCGTCTTCTCTGCCAGTGGTGCTGGTCACGCTTGAGGGGAAGGGTTATGACGAGACGCAACTCGAGGATCAAGCGCGTTACAACATTCGCAACCAGCTCGCCACAGTGCCCGGCGCGTCCGCGCCTATTCCGTTCGGCGGCAGGTTTCGCCAGGTGATGGCGTACGCAAATCCTCAAGCGCTGCAGGCGCGTGGCCTGTCGTTGATGGACCTAGTCCATGCGCTCGACACGTCCAACCTCATCTTGCCCGCAGGCGACGTCAAGATCGGGTCCAAAGATTACTACATCTACTCAAACAGCATGATCGAAAAGGTGCCCGATATCGGCCAGGTGCCCGTGAAGATCGGACGTGGTCAGGCGCCAGTGCTGATGGACGATGTCGCGAAGGTCGACGACTCATCTCAGATTCAATACAACAAGGTCCTTATTAACGGGCAACCGTCAGTATATGTCCCGGTTCTCCGCCAGGTCGGCGCGAATACCATTTCAGTTGTGGATGGCGTCAAGCAACTGCTTCCGAAGGTCTTTGGCCTTCCAGCCGGGATGAAACTGAAAACCATCTTCGACCAGTCCATTTATGTCAGGCAAGCGGTGGCTAGTCTGGAACATGAGGCCATATCCGGTTCGGTTCTGGCCTCGCTCGTGATTCTCATATTTCTCGGTAGCTTCCGCTCGACCTTTGCGATTTTTCTCTCCATCCCACTTTCCATTCTGGCCGGCGGATTCGGTCTCTATATCAATAGCTCGACTATCAATATCATGACGCTTGGCGGCTTCGCGCTTGCGATAGGTCGGCTGGTCGATGACTCCGTGGTTGTGCTCGAGAACATCAATCGCCATCTGGCGCAAGGCAAGGAACCGCACGCCGCCGCCCGAGAAGGTGCCGAGGAAGTCGCCCTTCCAGTTCTCGCGTCGACTGTCACTACCTGCATCGTCTTCTTCCCGGTCATGTTTCTGTTTGGAGTCGCTAAGTATCTGTTCAGTGCGCTGGCGCTGGCGGTAGTGTTATCGATGGCCGCGTCGTATCTGGTCTCGATGAGCATAATACCGATCTACTGCGCTCGCTTTCTCACGAGCGAACAGGCGCTCAAGGCGGAACATGGCGAAGCATCCGGTATACTCGCGGCCTTCAATCGCGCCTACGAGCGCTTTGCCTCCGCTTACGAACGTCTTCTTGGAAATGCGCTGAACCACAAGTCTGTGGTCATCGCAGGGGTCGCGATTCTGTTCGTCGTGAGTCTCGCGATGTACCCGCGTCTCGGTACCGAGTTGTTTCCCCAGACCGATGCGGGAACCTTCACCATCAATTTTCGCGCGCCAGCCGGTACTCGTATCGAGCTGACCACTGATATGGCGCGTCAAATCGAAGCTATCGTCCGCAAGGTGATTCCGCCCGACGACCTCGACATGGTCGTTTCGAATATCGGAATTGCTCCGAGCATATCCGCGATTTACTCGCCTAACGCGGCCCAGGATTCAGCTTTCATTCAGGTTGCGCTCAAGTCTGGCCATCGGCATCCGACCAGGTACTACGTAGCGCGGTTGAAGCAACTTCTCGCTGCACAACTTCCGGAGACCCGGACCCTGTTTTCCTCGGGGAGCATAGTCGACTCCGTTCTCAATCTTGGGATGATGGCCTCGATCGATGTCCAGTTTGCCGGTAACAGCTTTAGCGAGCTCAATAAGACGGCAAAGGAACTTGAGGAGAGAATTAACCATCTGCCGCAGGTTTCGCAGACTTTCATCGTGCAGGAATCGAACTATCCCACGTTAAACATAAAAGTCGATCGCGTCAGAGCGGCACGCTTGGGCGTCTCACAACAGGAAGTCATATCGAACGTGATCACGGCGCTCGATTCAAACCTGTACCTCAAGCCATCGATCTGGATCGATCGCGCAAACAAGGACGACTACTTTCTCACGGCACAGTATCCAGGCTCCGACAAGGGCTTTGACTCTCTGGAGGTGCTGCAGAACATTCCAATCGAGACCGTGAACAAAGAAAATGGGCACGCGCAAAGTCTGTTGCTGCGAGATGTAGCGTCGATTTCTCCCGAAGTCCACCCTTCCGAAGCCGATCATTACAGCATTCAACGTGTCATCGATCTGCTCGTCGCACCCAGCACCGAGGACTTGGGCGGCACTCAGCAGAAGATCCAGGACCAGGTGAGCAAGATGACCCTGCCTCCCGGAGTCTCTGTTAGGTACCGCGGCGCGGTTAGCTCGATGCAAAAATCCTTCGCGAGCTTCGGCTTCGGCCTATCGCTGGCAGTGATTCTACTTTACTTGGTGATGGTGGCTCAATTTCGGTCTTTTCTTGACCCGCTCATCATCATGTTCGCGGTCCCGATGGGCTTGATAGGGGTCATTTGGACCCTGTGGGCAACGGGAACCACGCTTAACATCGAGTCCTTCATGGGAATCATCGTGATGGTCGGCATCGTTGTGTCGAATTCTATTTTGCTCGTTGACTTCGCCAATGAACGGCGTCGCCATGGACAGGAGTTAAGACGCGCCACGCTCGAATCGGCGCGCATAAGAATGCGGCCCATCCTGATGACCGCCTTGGCGACAGTGGCTGGCCTTATGCCTATCGCGCTGAAACTGGGAGAGGGATCCGAAGCTTCCGCTCCTCTGGCAAGGGCCGCGGTGGGCGGTCTCATCGTTTCCACCGTGCTCACGCTGTTCCTGGTCCCTTGCGTTTACGAGTTCTTCTATCGGCGGATCCAACAGGCTGCGGCCCCGCAGACGCTCAATGAGAACTGACGCGGAGTTTCCATGCAGCTATTTCCAAAGGAGCAACGACGGATAACCTGTCACGACGCAAGGAAGTCAGGATAGCGGGCCTTCGCTTGCGTGAGCGCTGTCTTCATCGCGAATACTGCTGTGCGTGATCCGTGACACTAACGAGGTAAAGCAGTGAGGAGTATTGATTGGGCGGTAACGGCTGTTTTATCGATTGCCGTTTTATGCGCGGGCGGGTGCAATGCGCCGGTTACTCCGACGATACCTCAACGAGCGACGGTGGACGTTGTCCATCCGCGCCGCGGGGAAATTGCCAAAACCATTGACTTGCCGGGCGATGTAGTGGGTTTCTATGAAGCTGCGCTTCACTCGAAGGTCACAGGTTACCTGAAAAGTATCAGCGTCGACAAAGGCGACTCGGTTAAGACCGGTCAGGTACTGGCCGAAATCGAAGTACCGGAACTGCAGTCGAACCTGATGCGCTCGCAGGCGAGCCTCGAAATCGAGCGCATAACTTACGATCGTCTGAAGAAGGTTCAGCAGAGTGACTCCCGGCTAATCTCACAGCAAGACGTCGATATGGCCTACGCCAAGTATCGTGAGGCCCAGGCCGCGGTTGCGACCCTGCAAACGATGTTCGGGTATACAAAAATCATCGCCCCTTTCGATGGAGTGATCACGGGCCGATTCGCCGATCCTGGAGCGCTGATCCGCGCCGGCGGCGGTGACTTTGGAGTTGATGAGACCTCGGGCTTGATCTCTCCGGGAGCTACCGAGGGAGCCGGAGGGCACCGCGAGGGTGGCGGCCCGATCCTCACGCTTGCCGACATAGATGAATTGCGTGTCTATATCTACGTTCCAGAAGCTTCATATCCCTTCATCCATTATGGTACCCCGGCGACTTTGCGTTTCGAGGAATTTCCCCATCGAGTATTCAAAGGCACCGTCGCCAGATATGCGTCGTCGCTCGACCTTGCAACCCGGACAATGCTGACCGAGGTCGACATTGATAATCCGAAGCGCCTGGTTTATCCGAGAAGCTATGCGCACGTCACTATCGAGCTGGTTCGGCATCCTGACGCTCTGAGTGTCCCGGCCTCGGCAATTCAGGCTTCGGGCGACTCGGCGCGCCTATTGGTCGTAAACGACACCCGTCTTGTCGACGTTCCGGTGAAAATCGGGATCAACAATGGCTCCTATGTCGAAGTAACCTCGGGCCTCTCGGCCAATTCGCTGGTAGTCGCGACCTACAGCAATACTCTCACTCTGGGACAGCAGGTGGTTTGTCGGATCCGGAACGGAGACGTGCAGGCTACATCGGCATCGGCTCAAAGCTCCGACTGAGCTGAACAAACCAAAGGCTTGGCGCGGAATCGATGATGGAACAGGCAGGTAATCTAACAATGGAATCGTCGCGAATCCTGGTTCTTTTCACATGCGTGCTCCTCTCGGCGTATCGAGTCGCCAACGCGGCGGGTCCTACGGCGGCATTACTCGGTGATACGCAAGTCGCGGCGTCAGCTACCGGAACGCCAGTGGAGCCGGGAAAGAACTGGTCGGTAGGGATGCCCTCTGCCGTCAACCCACCGGCCCTTGGCCAGGCGGCTCAATCGCAGCCGACGAACTCAAACGCAGCGCCAATTCCGCCCGGCTCCCAGCTGACGCTCAAGCAGGCAATCGCGATCGCTCTGAAGTATCACCCGAGACTCCAGGAAGCCGCGGACAACACCAGCGCCGCGCAGCAGCAGATCGGCCAGGCGCGATCATACTTGGGCCCGCAACTGTTTGGCGGCGCACAATATCTGCGCAGCACTGACAATGGCATCGGCAATGCAAGTTACTACAATTTAGACGGGGCCTTTCCGCGATTAACTGGAACAAATCACAACCTGCCTTCAAACGATTTTTCGCAAACCTGGGACACCAGCAATAACTACATGGGAGGCGTGATGCTCTCCCAGTTTCTCCTCGACTTCGGCCGCCGGCATGGATTTGTTTCGGAGCGCCAGTTTGAGGCCGCAGCCGCGGCTGCCGCTCAACAGCTCACCGAGCTCGATCTGATCTTCGAAGTCTCCCAACGATACTTCGCGTTGCTCCAGGCGACACGATTGATCGCGGTTTATGAAAAAGCAGTGGAGCAGCGCCAGTATCACCTGCACGAGGCCCAGATTAAGGCTAATGCCGGTTTGCGGCCGCAGATCGATACCTATCTTACCGACGCTGAGGTCGAGCGAGCTCAATTGCATCTCGTCGATGCGCGCAATGATCACGACGATGCAAAGGTTGCCCTTGATAACGCTTTGGGTCTAAGTGACTCGGCGCCTGCATACGAACCGGCAGACATCTTAACTTACTATCCGGTTAAGGATCCATTGCCGGTTTTGCTTGACACCGCTTTCCGGTCCAGACCCGATCTTACGGCGCTGCAGGATCAGGCAAAGGCGATGGGAGCCAAAATCGTCGAGTATCAGAGTGACTATTATCCTACTGTCAATGCGGTCGGAGGATACTCGGCGCTGGGGACCGGAACTCCTGCTGCGAACAATTTTAACGCCGGGATAGTTGTCACTTGGCCAATCTTCAACAGCTTTCTTACAACCGATCAGATTGCCGAGACCAGGTTGCGGCAGCACGCGATCGTTCGCGCGACCCAGGATCTTCGACAGGAAATAATCCTGCAGGTACATACCGCGTTTCTCAATTGGCAGGCTTCGCTTCAGCGCATCATCCGCGCGGAAAAGACGCTTGCTGCTTCGCGTGCAGAACTCGAACTCGCAGAGAAGCGCTATGAAGCAGGGTTGACAAGTATTATTGAACTGGAAGATGCGCAACGTAGCTATACTAATGACGATGCTGCGTACGCCGACGCCCTCTACGGATTCTCTGTCACCAAGGCAGCGGTTGATAGAGCGACAGGTCGATCGCTGGCGGAATTCTACCGGCAATAGCCTGAAGGTGGCAGGTCGGAGCTAAATTCAACGGACGCTCCAGTGCATTGGGGCTGCGGTTGGCTGGTCTGCATCGAGAACTCCAGGTTGTGGTTCCTCGAAACCCAATCCGCACTAGTGCGACCGGATCGACGGCCAACGCCGCGCTTGCTATAGTTGCGAAATATCCCGTAGTCGCCGACGACGTCGTACCCGACAAGGCACGCGCTCATAATAATCCTTACGGAGGAATTGCCCCATGATCGTCGTCCATCATCTCAACGATTCCCGCTCGCAACGTATCCTATGGTTGCTGGAAGAGCTCGGCCTGCCGTATGAGATCAAGCCCTACCAGCGCGATGCGCAAACCCGGCTTGCGCCGCCGGAGTTGAAGAAGGTTCACCCGCTCGGCAAGTCGCCGGTCATCACCGATGGTAATCGGACCATCATCGAGTCAGGCGCGATAATCGACTACCTGATACGCCGCCATGGTGGAGGCCGCCTGCAACCTGCGCCCGAGATTCCGGCCTATGACGAGTATGTGCAATGGATGCACTATGCCGAAGGCTCTGCGATGCTTCCGTTGATGCTCAACCTTTATGCCACGCGCCTGGGTGACGCGGCTGCCCCGCTGATGCCGCGCATCGAGAGCGAGATTGCCAATCACCTCTCTTACATCGATAGCTCTTTGAAGGGCCGCCAGTTCCTAGTGGGAGACACCCTGACAGGCGCTGACATCCAGATGAGCTTCGTAGGCGAGATAGCTGGCGCTTTCGGCAAGCGGGCGCAGTACCCCAACCTGGACGCGTGGACCAAGCGCCTGCACGACCGGCCTGCCTACAAGAAAGCGCTGGAACGCGGTGGCACTTACCACCTCGCGAACTGAAGTCGCGGCGCGCGGTGGATCATCGGCTCAGCAGCCCCGCGTCGATTACGAACTGCGAGCCCGTGATGAATCGCGCCTGTTGCGAGGCGAGAAACACCACCGCCGCGGCCACATCTTCGGCTTCGATCCACGGCACCTCGATGAGATTGCCCGCGGAGCGCTCGGCGATTTCCCGCGGCGTGCTCCCTTCGAGCGCCGCCAGGCCGTCATTCATTGGCGTGTTCACGCCGGTGGGATGAATCGACACCACGCGAATTTTGTGCGCCGCCAGTTCTATCGCCCACGACTTCGTCAATCCGACCAGTCCCCACTTGGATGCTGCATAGTGACTTAGCCGCGCCATGCCCCTAAGCCCGGCTACCGACGAGTTATTGATGATCACGCCCGACTGCCGCGATATCATCTGCGGAATCACGTTCTTCGCCACCAGCCACGCGCCCTTCAGGTTGATGTCCAGCATCGCGTCCCAGGCTTCCTCGCTTAGCTCTTGAGCCAGCCCATAGGCGCAGATGCCGGCGTTGTTGAACAGGATGTCGATTTGTCCAAAACTGTCCATTGCTTCCCCGACTGCTGCCGCCACCGCGCGGCCGTCGCGCACGTCGGCCACCAGAGCGAGCGCGCGCACCCCGAGGCTCCGAATCTCGGCCGCAAGCGACTCCAACTCGTGCGCGGTTCCGAGCGCGTAACCGGGGTAAGCGAGCTGCTTCGCCACGTCCAGCGCTGCAATGTGCACACCCTCGCGCGCGAGCGCGAGTGCGCAGGCCCGGCCCTGACCGTGAGCCGCCCCGGTAATCAGCGCCACTTTGTCTCGAAGGTCGTCGTACATGATGCGCTCCCGAATGATTTCCGCCGATTGACGCGCCGGCTGGAGCCATTCATCCGTTGACAGGTGTGCCCTTGCGCCGAAACGGCTCCAGGTATTCGTCCAGCTCGACGCGCAGCGCGTTGTTGAAGACGTTGGTCGCGATCATGACTGCGCCGAAGGCCGTAAGCTCGACGATCTCGGCGGCCTTTAGAAAACTCTTGAGCCGCGCGTAGAGTTCGTCGCTCACGCGATTGGCGTCCACCACCAGCTGGCGGCCGTAGGCTACCACCGCGCGCTCGGTCTCGTTGAGCACGAGCGCATCGGGTTCTTCGCCGGCTTCGATTAGCAGGCGGCGGAAGAACGTGGAGCAGATGAGGCAATCGGTCTCGGCCGAGATCGCGTGGACGAAAAGCGTCGTCGCCCGTTCGCCGAGGAAGCGCGCGACCGCGTCATGCAGCGGATACCACTGCATCAGCGCGCCCAGTGCTGTCGGCGAGTGCGCCAGCGTGAGCTTCATGTTGGTCACGCGCCCGTGCGCGAGGCGCTGGCGTTGCAACTCCTCGCGCGCGGCCGGTTCGGCCAGCGCTTCTGAAATCGGCGCTACGCGGCTCATGTCGTCCTCCGGATTGGCAATTCCCTCTTCACGCAGGCGCAATCCTCAATCTCGCATCAGCATCATCGCATCTCGATCGCCGGTCAACCGATTGACCGATGCGCGCGCGATTCACGAACGCGCTGCGATTCCCGCAGCGCACGCGGCGGATGCGTCAGACCTTACTTGATTAATCCGGCCGGGACGGCGGCCGCGACCAACAGCAACACCCATCCGACGAATAGCTGAACCAGCGAATAGAATTCAAATATCCAGTACACGAGGGCGCCGGACTGTTTCTCACTCAGCCGCCAATGCGACTTCTGGCCGAGATCGAAGGGGAAAATGACATCGAGCGAGTACACGAGAGCGTTAAACTTCGGATAGTAGTGCGGCAGCGGGACCTTCTCTGTCTTTTCGTCCTGCTGGTAAGCCTCCTCGTCTGACGGCACCATAACGCCGACACGGGCCCAGCGGGCGAGCGAGAACACAAGGGTTCCCGCGAGCACCAGAGCCGCCATCCAGAGGAACGCCCGCCACGGTTCGTACCCGTAACCTACAACGAGATAGAGAAGCCTGCTTTGGAATTTACCCCACCGGTCAAGACCGCCATTCGCGTACAAATCTTGCTGCTTGGCGATGGCGACTTGCGCGACCTGATCGTCGAGGCCCATCTGCCGCAGGACGGCGATTAACTGCTCGTATGGCTGGGGGAGATAACCGTCCGGCTGCCTGTGCAGCCATCTGAGCCGTGCTGCCGCATCCGTCGGCACTTCCGCAACGGCCAGTCCCTTGGCTATGCGATCATAAACGAAGCCGTCGAGAAACAACCCTCCCTTCTCCGGCCAGCTAGCCTCCCGATCGGCCAATGCCCCCACCTTCGCATCGGTCAAGTCCAAGGATGGCTTCCATTCCTTGTTTGGAAAGCGCGGATCGGCACCCTTGTGGATGTCTCGCCAAAAGAATGGCCCCGCAATATGGGCGCTATCGAGATTTAATTCGTCCAGCCAGGCGTCAACGACCGCCAGTTCTCCATTGATTTCCGCGCCGCGCAGCCACACCTGCCCTGCGGCAACGAATTTGTCGCGCAGGAAGACGTTGCCCCTCACTTTGATGCTGTCGGCGTTTAGGGCAGTTTCATTCTTGGTACCGTCAGGGTTCAAAGCGTTTCCGCTCGGCTTTTTGAATGTTCCGCCTGTCGCGTCCAGATCGCTCCCGATGGTCGCGCCGGGCAGGCTCACTTCGCCCTCGGCATGGAATCCGTTCCTCAGAAAGAGGCCGCCCTCCAACTTGAGCCCATCGGCAATTATTGGCCCGGTCCAACTGCCCTCCAGACTGAGCAGGGGCATCTTCGCCCATCTCAGGTCAAGATCCTGTTCCAGCCGACAGTCCCACAGACCAAGAGGAAAGAGTACGTTGGTAACGCTGAGGTCGAGGGCGCCCGTTATCCGGGCGCCCCGAATCCAGATGCCCGTCGGATCGACCTGCTCGCGGGCGTCGCGATTGACGAAGAGCCAGCGGATCAGATCGGCGCGAACGTTGCGCGCTGCGGGCCATGTGTCAGCCTTCTCCGGCTCGACATCTCCGCCGAGATCGCGGCAATCCGCCACGCTCCCGTCGGGCGCGGCCTGTACGACCCTTTCTTCGGCCTTGGACAAGGGCGGTTTCGGGAACTTCAGCCGCGCCATTTGCTCCAAGCTGAGCGGCACGCCGGTTGGCTTGCTGAACGCCGGACCAGCAAAAAAGAGTATGGCGGCGGCAACGATTAGGAATCGGCGCATTGGGTGCCTACCTCGCTTCCCTGCAAGGGCTATTGTCTAGCCTCTCACGCGGCATAACGCGATAGCCGGCACGTCGCCTGGGACCACATGACGGAAGACCTCATCCACTGGATGACCGACGGATCGCAGGCTACGATCTAGTCGCCGTCTCGGAGGAAGATCAATGAACGACCACGGCTACTACCACCATCCTGCCATCAGTGGCGACACCGTTTACTTCGTCAGCGAGGACGACTTGTGGTCGGTCCCGAGCGCCGGAGGAATCGCGCGGCGGTTGACCAGCGGACTAGGCGCGTCGTCGTACCCGGCCGTCTCGCCTGACGGACGCTGGCTCGCGTTTAGCTCCCACGAGGAAGGCGCATCCGAGGTGGCCGTGATGCCGGCCGACGGCGGCCCTGCGCGGCGTCTTACCTATGAAGGCAAGCTATCCGGCGTGATCGGATGGACGCCGCCTTCATACCGCCTGCCCAACCGCATCATCTATTCCAGCGCCGAGGGACAGCCTTTCACCCCGCTCAATCTGCGCGCCGTTTCGATCGATCACGGCGAATCCGTCGCGTTGAATCTCGGCCCGGCTGAATATTTCTCGATCGCCCCGGATGGACGCGGCGCCGTTCTCGCGCGGGTCGCCGTCAACGCGGCGTGGTGGAAACGCTATCGAGGCGGCCAGGCCGGCGATCTATGGATCGATCGCGACGGCTCGGGCGGTTGGCGCCGCCTGATCGCGCTCGATGGCAACCCGTCGCGGGCGCTCTGGATCGGCGCGCGCATCTACTTCATCTCCGATCACGAGGGCATCGGCAATATCTACTCGTGCACTCCCGATGGCACCGACCTGCGCCGTCACACCGGCCACGCCGATTTCTACGCGCGCAATGCCGCTGCTGACGGACGCCGGATCGTTTACCAGTCGGGCGCGGAGCTGTTTCTCCTCGACCCGTCGTCCGGCAACGATGCGCACAAGATCGAGGTTGAATATCGAAGTCCGCGAACCCAGCGAAACCGCAAGTTCATCGACGCGGCCAGATATCTTGAGTCGTACGCGCCCCATCCAGCCGAGGAATCGCTCGCGCTGACCTCGCGCGGCAAGATCGCGGTGCTCGGAAATTGGGAAGGACCGGTGCGCCAGATCGGCGAGCCCGCGTCGGGCCGTCATCGGCTCGCGCGATGGATGCACGACGGCAAGCGTCTGGTCAGCGTGTACGATGCGCAGGGCGATGAGATGATTGCCGTCCGTCGGGCAGATGATGCCAATGCGAGCGACTACCTTCGCGGCGCCGAGATCGCGCGCGTCGTTTTGATGAAGGCGTCGCCGTGCCGCGATCAAGTCGCATTGACCAACGTTCGAAATGAGCTGGTGATAGCCGATCTGGAGACGCGCTCGATGCGAGTGCTCGATCGAAGCCCGCATCCACCCCTGATGAATTTCAACTTCTCGCCCGACGGCCGCTTCATCGCATACAACTGGTGTCCCAACCGGCGCACCGCGCTGATCCGGATTTGCCGGATCGAAGACGGCGCGACTTTCAACGTCACGCGGCCGGTGCTCGCTGACTTTGCGCCGGTCTTCGATCCCGACGGCGCGTGCCTGTTCTTCATCGGGGCGCGCGAATTCAATCCGGTCTACGACAAACTGCATTTCAATCTCGGATTCCCGAAAGGCACGCGGCCGTACCTGGTCACGCTGCGCAAAGACGTCGCGACGCCCTTCGGACGAAAATTCGAGTTGCCGGCAAAGGACGCTCAAACCGGGATCCAACGCCCCGACATAACTATCGATTTCGACGGTATCGAGGATCGCATCGAACCGTTCCCGGTGCCGGAGGGAATTTACGAACAGATCGCGGCGCTGAGCGGCAAGGTTCTGCTTACATCGATCCCCGTTGAAGGAAGCATCGATCTTCCAATTCTCACTCCACGCGAGGCTCCCGACGCGAAGGCCAAACTCGAGGCGTTCGATTTCGAGACGAAGCGGCTGGAAACCTGGGTCGATGGCATCACGAGTTTCGCGCTGAGCCTCGACCGCGAACGGCTCGTGTATCGCGCGGGTAATCGTATCCGCGTGATCAAGACTTTGCACAAGCCCGATCCGCAGGCGGCGCTCGAGCCGCCCGGTCTCAAGAGCGGATGGGTCGACTTGGATCGGGTCAAGATCTCGATCGATCCGCCGTCGGAATGGAGACAGATGTATCGCGAGGCCTGGCGCCTTCAGCGCGAACAGTACTGGGTCGAAGACATGGCGGAGGTCGACTGGAAGGCGGTCCACGACCAGTATCTGCCGCTGGTCGAGAGGGTCGGCAGCCGCGGCGAGTTCGAGGATTTGATCTGGGAAATGCAGGGCGAGCTCGGTTCGAGCCACGCATACGCAGTCGGCGGCGACTTCCGGAAGTCGCCGCGCTATCCGATCGGCTTTCTCGGCGCCGACCTGGCCTGGGATGAGCGCGCATCGGCCTGGCGAATCACGCACGTCGTGCGCGGCGATCCGTCGGACTCGCGCAATCCTCCGCCGCTGCTCCGGCCGGGAGTCAACGTCGGTGAGGGTGCGGTGATCGCCGCCGTCAACAACCAGCCCGCGACGCGGGACGTTTCTCCAGCACGACTGTTGGTGCATCAGGCGGGCGCCGAAGTTGTGCTCACCGTCGCGGATTCACCGGGCGGCGCCACCCGTGACGTCGTGGTGAAGGCGGCCGGCGACGACACGCTCATTCGCTACCGCGAGTGGGTCGAGCGCAATCGCGCATGGGTTCACGAGCGAAGCGGGGGCAGATGCGGCTACGTTCATATTCCCGACATGGGCCCCTGGGGATTTGCGGAGTTTCATCGTCTGTTTCTGGTCGAGCTCGATCGCGACGGACTCGTCGTCGATGTGCGCTACAATCGCGGCGGCCACGTGAGCGGCCTCCTGCTCGAGAAGCTCGCGCGCCGGCGGCGCGGCTACAATCAGAGCCGATGGTTCGGGGTCCAACCGGTGCCGGACGACTCGGCGGCGGGACCGATGGTCGCGATAACCAATCAGCACGCTGGCAGCGACGGCGACATCTTCTCGCACGGCTTCAAGCGCATGAAGCTCGGCCCGCTGATCGGCAAACGAACCTGGGGCGGAGTGATCGGAATCTGGCCGCGTCATATCCTGGCCGACGGCGGTATGACCACGCAGCCGGAATTCGCCTGGTGGTTCGACGACGCCGGCTGGAATATCGAGAATCGCGGCGCCGAGCCGGACATCGAGGTCGAATACGCTCCACAGGACTATGCGGCAGGCCGCGATCCTCAACTCGAGCGCGCCGTCGCGGAGCTCGTGAAGCTGATTGGCGATCGGCCGAAGACGCCGAATTTGGGGCCGCGGCCCAGCCGCTCGTGGCGCACGAGGCCGGCATAGGCTGGAGCAATGCACACATTTCTGAGCGGCGGTCGCCGTGGTTGCCGTCTTAGCCAACGTCGCAGTCAGGGGCGAACTTGCGTTTGCAAAGCCCCTGTTGTCGGTGCTAGTCGGAATCAGGATTTCAGAGTGGAAACTCCGGATCAAAACTGATTGGAGGTGGTTCAGTGGCAAATCGAAACTCACGAGCTAAGGCAGAACAAATGGCAAAGCGGATTGTTTTGGCAAGCGCAGTGCTCGGGCTGTTGGCACTGGGCGGATGCGCGTCATCCACACCTGCGCCGGCCGAGCAAGCGGCAATGGCGAAGACCGAGTTACATTTCGATCTCAATAAGTGCGAACCGATCTCACCGGGTTTGTACAAGTGTCCCGCTTCAGACAAAGCCATTTGCAACCCCGACTACAATGGCCAGGTCGAATGCGTCCGCGTCGGACCGAAAGGCAGCGTCTTCGTCCAGAGCGCATACTAACAGGGGCGCGATGGCTGTGGCTTGAGCCGATGGTCCTCCGACGGCTCAGGCCCTCGGCATTCTCAGATGAAAGTCGCCGCACGACGTGCGGCGCAGCGAACAAATTTCAGCCACAGCAACCCGAGTAGAAACGGCGACTCCGGCGGCTTGCAAACCGCGCGGCGTTGATGCGAGCCTGACCTCGGAGGAAATTCCCGGTATGGCGAAGACCAGGACTCCGTCACCGATTCCGCTGACCAACGACATTTACGGCACGTGGAAGTCACTGACGATCGCGGCAGGTCTGGAGTTGGACGTGTTCACGCTGATTGCCCGTGGCAAGCGCACCGCCGCCGAAGTCGCAGCGGCGGCCAGAGCGGACTCCAGCGCAATGCGCCGTCTGCTGGACGTCCTGGTGGCGCTGAAGTATCTGCGGCGCAAGGGTGATGTGTACTCGCTGGAGCCTATCTCGGCGACCTTCCTGGTGCGCGGAGGCGACCTCTATTTCGAAGGTGGGACACAGTTCGTCAAGGGCGGCACGATGGCCTTTTCGCAACTGGCAGACGTCGTCCGTTCCGGGCGCCCGCTCACGCCGCCCGGAGCCGAGACGGCGGTCCAGTTTTTCACGATGCTGGTGCGGGTGATATTTCCGATGAGCTACGTACCGGCCAAGGCGGCGGTAGCGGCGATCGGAGCGGCGCGGGTAAGGAAGATTTCAGCGATCCTGGACGTCGCAGCCGGCTCGGGAGCGTGGTCGCTTCCCTTTGCACAAGCCAGCCCAAAGGCGCGTGTGACCGTGGTGGATTTCCCGGCAGTCACGGCGGTGACCCGCGAGTACGCGGCGCGCTACGGAGTTGGCGATCGCTACGACTACATCGAAGGGGATCTTCGCGAGGTGGATTTCGGCCGCGACAGGTACGAGCTGGCGATCTTCGGCCACATCATCCATGGTGAGGGAGCTGAGTGGGGGCAGAAGCTGATTCGGAAAACCGCCTCTGCCCTCAAGGACAAGGGTCAGCTTCTAATCGCGGATTTCATCCCGAATGACGAACGGACCGGGCCGATGATACCGATGCTGTTCGGGCTCAACATGCTGATTCGCGCGACGCCCGGCGCGGACGTTTTCACGATGCGCGAGTACCGAACCTGGTTGAAAGAAGCGGGATTCCGCAGCGTCAAGACGATCGCGGCGCCGTCTCCGTCGCCGCTGATACTTGCTACAAAGTAGACCGCGATCGCGACTGGGCATTTTGAGCAACCACAGAAAGAATATCGGCGTGAGCATAGAGGCGGTGATTTGGGATTTAGGCGGCGTTTTCACGAGCTCTCCCTTCGAGGCCTTCAACCGCTTTGAGGCCCAACGCGGCCTGCCCCGGGACCTCATCCGAACAGTTAACACCACTAATCCGGATTCCAACGCCTGGGCGCTGTTCGAGCGTGGCGAAATCGATGGCGCCGGTTTTGACCGGAAATTTTTGGAGGAAACGACCGCGCTCGGTCATCCAGTGCGTGGAGCCGAAATTCTGCCACTGCTTTCCGGCGAGGTACGGCCGCGGATGGTCGAAGCGCTGACAATTTGCAAGCAGCGTTTCAAGGTCGGTTGCATCACCAACAACATGGCCCATGGTCACGGATCAGCCATGGCCACAAACCCCGATAGCGCCTCGCGTGCCGGTGATATCATGCGGCACTTCGACGCAATCGTCGAAAGCTCGAAGGTCGGCGTGCGAAAACCCGATCCCAGGATCTACCTGATGATGTGCGAGCGGCTTCGAGTAGAGACCAAGGCCTGCGTCTACCTGGACGACCTGGGCATCAACTGCAAGGCGGCGGCGCAGCTTGGGATGGTGGCGATCAAGGTGGTGAGCGAGCCCCAGGCTTTGGCCGACCTCGAAGGCGCGACAGGACTGACCTTCCCAAAAAGTTAGAATCGCTCACGATCACTCTCGGCCGGCTCGTCGTGCTACCGGCCAGCTTCCGCGCGCCACGCATCACCAATTGATGGCGCCCGTCATGTTTGATATATTAATGACGATCGTTATCAAATGTCTCACGACTGATCGCAAAAACGCGGGAGCCGGATGCGGGTATCGAAAGAAAGGGCGGCGCAAAATCGCCAGCATATCCTGACGGCAGCCGCTCGTTTGTTCCGGGAACAGGGCATTGGCGCCACTGGCGTCGACTCGATAACCGAAGCAGCCGGTCTTACTCACGGCGCCGTCTACAGCCAGTTCGGATCCAAAGAAGTCATTGCGGCCGAGGCGGTCCGTCTCGCTCTGGTGAGATCAAAACACCTTTGGCAGCGACTGGAAGAGCGCGCGGGGAAAAAGAAAGTGTTTGCCTCAATCGTGGCGCAATACCTGTCGCCAGAGCATCGTGACTCAGCCGGTCAGGGCTGCGTCGTGGCAGCTCTCGGCAGCGAAATCGCCCGACAGCCGCACAGGGTTCGCGATGCTTTCACCCGGGAGTTCAAGAACTCGCTCAAATTCCTGGCTGAGCTGATGCGCGAGGATGATCCTTCATGCAGCATGGAGGACGCGATTGCCGCATTTGTTTCGATGGTCGGCGCTTTGATTCTCGCGCGTGCAGTCAGCGACGAAACTCTTTCAGACCAAATCCTGAAGACCACGGCCAAACGAGTCACGGGTGCTTCAGGGCGCGCTGGAACCGCTCGCCGCATCAAGGCCAGGACCGTGGCTCGATCGACACCCACATAGTCGACGCAGCTTAAGGAGAGTCACCCATGCAATACAGAAATGCCACGGCGACGGTGATCGGGGCTGGAGATTATATCGGCGCCGCAATCGCCAAAAAATTCGCGGCCGAAGGTTTTACCGTTTTCGCCGGACGCCGCAACGGCGACAAACTCGCGCCGCTGGTCGCGGAGGTCGAGGCGAGTGGCGGGCGAATCTCTGCGCGATCGCTCGACGCGCGGAAGGAAGATGACCTCACCGTTTTTCTGCGAGATGCTGACAAGCAGGCGCCGCTCGAGGTCTGCATCTTCAATATCGGCGCAAACGTCAACTTCCCATTGCTCGAGACGACTGACCGCGTGTTCCGCAAGGTCTGGGAGATGGCCTGCTACTCCGGGTTCGTGGCAGGCAGGGAAGCGGCCCGCCTGATGATCCCGCGTGGGCGTGGATCTATTTTCTTTACTGGCGCCACCGCCAGTCTGCGCGGCGGGGTCGGATACGCAGCGTTCGCGGCCGCGAAATTTGGTCTGCGCGCGGTTGCGCAATCCGCCGCGAGGGAACTCGGGCCCAAGAATATCCACGTCGCTCATCTGGTAATCGATGCCGGTGTGGATACTGCCTGGGTGCGCGATCGAATCAGAGAACGAGAGGGCGATGAGGCGCTGAAGAACCTTGATCTCGGACGGCTCATGAGACCGGCAGCGGTGGCCGACGCGTACTGGCAGCTTTACCAGCAGCCTCGCGACGCGTGGACATTCGAGCAGGAGATTCGGCCCTTCGGAGAGAAGTGGTGAAATCATGGTCAAGGTAGAATTTCATTTCGACTTCGGCAGTCCTAATGCCTATCTGAGCCACCTCGTGATTCCTGAAATCGAAAAGCGCACTGGAGTGAAGTTCGAATACGTGCCCGTACTGCTGGGCGGCGTCTTCAAGCTGACCAACAATCGCTCGCCGGCGCAAAGCCTGGCCGGCATCAAGAACAAGCCCGAATACGAACGGCTCGAGACGACCCGCTTCATACGCCGACACGGGATTACCCGCTTTCAGAGCAATCCATTCTTCCCGGTGAACACCTTGATGATGATGCGGGGCGCGGTCGCTGCGCAGTCGCTTGGCGTGTTCGAACGGTACGTGGACGAAATGTACCGGAACATGTGGGCTGAGCCCAGGAAGATGGACGACCCGAACGTGTTCCGCGCGGCGCTTGACGAATCGGGGCTGGAAACCGCGCGAATCCTCGAGCTGATCGAAACCCAATCGGTGAAGGACAAACTGCTCGACAACACCCAGCGATCGGTCCAGCGCGGCACATTCGGCTCACCAACTTTTTACGTCGGCGACGAGATCTTTTTCGGCAAGGATCGATTGCGCGACGTCGAGGAAATGATCATCGAGTCACAGTAGTCAACTCCGACGATCTCCTGACGAGCGCAAAGGTCTCCTAAGGCTGGCCTCAGGGCGCCTAGCTGTGCGGGTCTCCCGCTGGCGGAGCCGTTTCGGGGTCTAGCGCCGGAATAACTACCTTCGAACAGGCTGCCCCGGTCACAGGATTAGTACCGCTGAGGCTGGGATTATTGATAGCTGTTATGTAGTCTTGGCCAGAATACCCCGGAAGTGCCAAGCTGATTGAATCGATACCGGCAATCCCTTGGTTCGCGGGATCGGGATGTGAGGTGGTTAGGGTTAGGGAGAAAACCGAACCGTCGGTAGAGGTACATCCCGTGCCTGCGACTGGAGCGTTCCCACCCGGTGTATAAAAGCCGGTAAACGGCTTGCATTGGCCTTTGCCGGGGACTGTGAACCCCCGTCCCACAATCTGATTGGGAAGACCCGGGAAACTGATACAGAAGTCCTTTGCCAGCGAGACCCCAGGCACCACAACGAGAATCGAAAGCCCGGCAACCACCGCCCGCAGGCGCAAGCATAGGCGCGAGCTTGCCGTATTCAACTCAGAATTCCGTCCACCTTCAATGTCTGAACCGCGTTGCCCTCTGATCATTATCTTGGTCTCCTCTATCTCTAGCCTTTGTGTAGACCGGCCGTACCCAG
>Ga0116219_10001449_pt1 | contig 21932 bp, 17 predicted proteins | sample Sb_taG_4_FD_91019 | JGI IMG/M metagenome (GOLD analysis project Ga0116219, IMG submission 91019) | Peat soil microbial communities from Weissenstadt, Germany - Sb_50d_6_BS metaG | ecosystem: Environmental > Terrestrial > Soil > Wetlands > Peat | place: Germany: Weissenstadt | collected 2010-09-21
CACGCGGCGTCGCTGCGTCAGGCTTTCGCCCATTGCGCAAGATTCCCCACTGCTGCCTCCCGTAGGAGTCTGGACCGTGTCTCAGTTCCAGTGTGGCTGGCCATCCTCTCAGACCAGCTACCGATCATTGCCTTGGTGAGCCATTACCTCACCAACTAGCTAATCGGGCGCGGGCTCCTCCTCCGACGCCTTACGGCTTTGAATCCCCAAACCGAGGTCCAGGGAATGTTATGCGGAATTAGCCCCGCTTTCGCGGGGTTATTCCCCATCGGAGGGCAGATTGCCCACGTGTTACGCACCCGTGCGCCGTGCACCCATCCCCGTATTGCTACGGAAACTGTGCACTCGACTTGCATGTGTTAAGCACGCCGCCAGCGTTCGTTCTGAGCCAGGATCAAACTCTCGTTTGAAGCCTGTCGCTTGGCGCAAAAAAATAGCCCGGACCTAAATCCGGACCAGCCTGCCAAGCAAAATTGTTAGTCGCTCAAATTCACTCAACCCATTCGTGCTCGAAAACCCGAATGGGGTCGAACAGATTCTGGCACATCGTATCGGTTGTCAAAGAGCGTTTGTTCTGCCTCCCTGTCCAGCAGAGTGGCTACCAGCGAACCTATCGAGCATACCAGACCCCCCACAATTGTCAACACCCCATTACTCCCCTTCCCCGTTTTCCACATGCCTTCCTCAACCCCCGCTCTATCCCATTGAGTCTCCATGTCATGTGCATAGCCGCAAGCCGCCCATTCAAGTGCGAATTGCCATCCTGCGGACGGCCAGAATGGACTGGGAAACCAAAATGAAGGTCGATTCCGCTTGCGGGCTAAATTGAGTGTTCCAAGCTTGCCGCTGCGTCACACCTTAATGGGCTACCGTGACACGGGTCGCACTATTTCCCGTATTCTGGACGCTTGTCAAACCAGTTCCCGAACTCGCAACCGATAAACGCATTGCTGTGGAGAACTCGCTCATAGCAGAATCCCGTTTCGTGATATTCCCCAAAAATGTCGAAGTATTGAATTACACCGTAGATATAAACCGGAAGGTCGGCGTTAATCAGTTTTCTTGCCGTCCCGGTATCCACGGGATCAGTTGGGGCGGTTCCCCACTGATCCCCGACATTGCCCATCATTGCTCCATCAGGGGCCGCATAGATTGGAATCTTCATCTGCTTTATCGTTCGCTCGGAGTCCCCGCCGAATGTGGCGTAACGAACGAGTCGCATACCGACAGCTGGAGTGCGGCCACTATTGGCGCAATGAACGTCAACGCAGACTCTATTCTCTTTGACAAACTTGCAAAGAGGAGGATTCGACATGACGGCATAAGTGACCGCCACATAAGCCCTTTCTTCCTGCATGAAAGACTGGCTGGAGGAATCCAAGGTGCTTTTGGCAGTTGCTGCAGCACTTGTGGCGGCATCGGCAGCTTGCTTATTGGCCCGGTACATCTTAATCGTGTACCCCGTGTAAATCGCAAGTAGAACTATCCCTATGAGTTCCACGAACGGCTTGAACCTATCCCACCAATTCTTCTCTGTTTTGTAGGTAATTTGGCAGTGAGCATGGGCTGGTGGAAGCTCAGGCGTGGTAGGTACTGGTGGAACTTTTGGGTCGGCACGGCCAGATTGTTGATTTGGTTCCTTGGTGACATCTTGGATTGGCTGACTTTTATCAAGAGGGTTTTCAGAGATCATCGGTTTCATCCATTGAGTGCGAGGCTATAACAAAATAAAGTGTCGCACAAGGTAAGGGGGCCTAGAAGTTGGAAACTACTAAAACTAGCCGGGAATCTCGGGGACAGACGGGACGTTCCCAAGGAAACCTCGGTTACCCTCTACTTTTCCGCTCTGCCCCGCCGCCGATTCGACCGTTTCGCCTGACCAGAACTCGACAAATCGAACAGCAGCACCGGCCGCCGGTCTGGAAATTCCGCCACAATCCGCACTTCCCCGCCCATCGCCTTCACCGTTTTCCGCAGCGTTGAGAGCAACAGGTCGCTCCGCTTTTCCAGCCGCGAAACGCTGTCCTGCGTGACCCCTAAAACCTTCGCCACGCGCGCCTGCGCCAGCTTCCGCGCTTTGCGGAGCTGCCGCAGGCTCATCTCTTCCGCAATCAGCTCGGCGGCGCGTGCCGCCACCTTCTTGCGCTGTGCGCTATGCAACTTGGCGATCTTTTCCCGAATATCAACGGTCATGCGCTACTTCCTTTCCTTCCTCAGCCGGCTAAGATGGGCATCGAAGCGGTCCTCGGCTTTCCGGATCATCTCTGCCCGCAAGGTCATGCGGCGTGAGCGAAAACATTATGAAGAAAACAACGAATAAACGTAAGACATCCGGCGATCTGCGGCCAGAATACGACCTCTCCAAATTGCAGGGCGTGGTGCCCTGCAAATACTTAAAAAGAACCACACATCAGGCATGTTTTCGAAGGGGGACACGGGACGTAGCTTCAGCGTTGACATCGCTCTTACCATAGCGTCCTCTGTATTCTCCCGAAGTTGCCCCGTTGATGGCGGACTGCGGTCTCGGGCCCCGAGCCCGGCTGGGCCAGTGACCGCCAGCCGACTGCGCGTGATCGGCCGCCTAGTGCCTTGGCGCCTAGCCGCGCGGCTCGCCGGAAGACTTCGACTTCTTGCGCCCGCGCCGCGCACAACTCGTCGTTTGCAGCGTTTTGTTAGGATTTCGCGCCTTTGCCGAGGAACTGCTCGATCTGCCCGCGAAAACCGGCGTAGTAGGCAGCGCCCCACAGCGGCGTCCGCTCAAAATAGTACAACTTACCCTGGACCTGGTCGTACACCACGGGTATTTCCCCCGCGGCCCAGTGCCTCGGCGGCGTCTCGTTTCGGACTGACTGCTGAGTCGCTTCATCCACCGCTTGTGTGGCGGCTATTGCGAAACAGAAGACGCTTTCAAACAGGCCACATGGCAACGGTATCTTCTTGTGCTGCATGGCACATCGGAAGGCATCAGCCGAGAAGGAACGCATCACGTTGCTGTTGAGGGTGCTGAACTCTGCAAAGACGAAGAAGGTCTCGCAGAAACCGAACTTGGTTAGTTCGAAGCGCGATCGTCGTGCGACGTTCTTGAGGGTTCCGCCGTTGAAGGGAACGTCGTCGAGGATGGCAAAGCCAGCCGCCACCAGACGGTTCCGTGCCTCGGTTAGCCAGTTACTCATCTTGTCCTCCTTCGATAAAGCCTAACTCTAAATTTGGCTGACGTGCATCAAACCCTCCGGGTCGGCGTAAGACCAGGCACCCCCCCCCCACGATTGCCGTCTAGATTAGTTGTCATGATAAGGCCACTTATGGTCTAAGGTGGCGGGTGGCCGACACAATAGCGGAGAGAACGACTTTGGGTGCCGCACGGATTATAAAAGGGCGCCCTTTGCTTTTGCTTCACAAAGGGTGCGCGCCTTTTGCGCCCACCGCCTGCTGGAGGGCGGGCGTTCTCTTGGGGTTTCCATGCGTTCATCTAAACTGGGATATTGGGATTTATAGCCTATCTCTTTCTCAATGGCTAAAAACCACAATCAAGGCTTCAGACGCAAAACAACAACAGATATTTTCACGATTAGGGTGTAGCGAGGGGTTTGTAAATAAGACCGATGACTATTCCGACGATAGTCCACTGGACGAAGTAAGCCACAGCCTGTCCCAGAGCGAGTTTCAGCCCGATGTTCAGGTTCACGTAGTTGTGCAGCACAAATGCGCAAACCACGAAAATGCCAAGGAGAACGCCGAAGCGCGCACCTCCCGTAATGCCCGATCCGCCCTGATGTGCCATTGCGAAAATTATGGCGGCAACCAGGATCGCTATGAAAGTTGCGCCGAATCCAACCGGCATAACAGTCATCATTTCTTCCTTAGGTCGGAATACGGCCGGGTACTTGTGGGCTTCCTTGATAAGGCCTGGCACCAGCCAAAGCACTAAGAAACCAAAGGCAAAAGACGCGACCGTGCCACCAAGCGCCGCCAGCCCGAGACTTAAATAGTTCATTTGCACTCCTTTATCAGTTGCGGATCAAAAGCACAGCCGGTTCGGCAGGCCTGCTTCGCCCAAACAATGATGATTTTGGCAGGGCGAGATCTTGAGACTCCTCTATGCGTTGGATTTCGAATATTGCTCATTAATATCTGACCTCGGACTCACATAGAATTTACGCGAGAAAACTCGCTGCTTAGCTTATGAACTGGATTCTCCTTTTTGCTTCCAAAAACAGCGGCAATTGTATACCCATTTCGCTCAGTCGCAATATGTGAAAAGATCTTCGTCTGCCATGCCCGATTTGGTCCGAGATTCCCACCGACACTGGCAGGTGGCGCAGCCTTAGATTCCGAAAAAGACTTTGCGTGGCCCATCCTTTCGCCCGCCTCAGGCGGGAAAGGGTGGGGCCGCTTCGCGCTGGCTCCTCTTTAGAAAACCGGGGGCACACGGAACGTTCCCAAGGATACCTCCGCTCCCCTCTACTTTTCCGCTCTGCGGCGCCGGCGAAACGACCGCCTCGCCGGATCGGAACTCGACAGCTCAAACAACACCACCGGTCGCCGGTCCGGAAACTCCGCCACAATCCGTACTTCCCCGCCCATCGCCTTCACCGTCTTCCGCAGCGTCGAGAGCAGCAGATCGCTCCGCTTTTCCAGCCGCGAAACGCTGTCCTGCGTCACCCCTAAAACCTTCGCCACGCGCGCCTGCGTCAGCTTCCGCGCTTTGCGGAGCTGCCGCAAGCTCATTTCTTCCGCAATCAGCTCGGCGGCGCGCGCCGCCACCTTCTTGCGCTGTGCGCTATTCAACTTGGCGATCTTCTCCCGAATATCAACGGTCATGCGCTACTTCCTTTCCTTCCTTAGCCGGCTAAGATAAGCAGCGAAGCGCTCATCGGTTTTGCGGATCAACTCTCGATAGAACCTCTTCTCGCTGCCGCCCGACTTGTCTCCCGCCACCAGCAGGATTGCCTTGCGTTTCGGATCGAAGGCAAACGCCACGCGCCATTCCCCATCCGCCGCGCTAAACCGCAACTCCTTCATGTTTGCATGGCGTGAGCCGTGCAAGGTGTCGGCTCGCGGACGCCCCAGTTGCGGCCCGAACTGCTCCAGGAGCAGCGCCAAAGCCAAAATTTCCGTACGCACGTCCTCGGGCAAACGATCGAACTCGGGTTCAAATTCGTCGCCGATTTCAACCGCCCAGCGTCCATTCATTATATGTCATCCAGTCCATATGATGTCAATACCATATTCCATGAAACGGCGGGTGGCCCGGACGGAATCCGAGTTTTTGCATTAGGCGCATCCATCATTGCGTAGGATACCACTGTAGTAAGTCACCGCAACGTATAATGGCAGGGCGCGTCCCTGCGCAGCTCGCGGTTTAACTATTCACTTGCCTTAACACATTTGCTTAAGTATAGTTAATAACCCTAATGGCTCCGATGAACCAATTTCGGCCAGCTCACTTGTTTCCCCACTCCCTGTGCCTAATTCTCTTGCTTGCATCGTTTCATTTTCTTCTACCCAAACCCGCTTCCTCCCAGGGCGAAACTACCAGCGCCATCGTCGGACAGGTGAACGACGCGAGCGGCGCGGGAGTGCCTGGGGCCGCGGTGACAGTCACGAACAAAGAGACTGGTCTGAAGCGGTCCGCGAGGACCGATGAATCGGGCAGGTTCAACTTCCCACAACTCAAGCCAGGCACTTACTCGGTCAAGGTTGATGCACCAGGGTTCGAGCCGCGGCAGATTGACTCTGTGTCATCTGGCCTGGGCCAGAAGCAAACCGTCGATTTCACTATCAAGGTCGCTCGAGCAATGGAGAGCATCGAGGTGAACAGCGAAGCGGCGATCCTCAACCCCGAGGATGCGAATACATCAACTACGCTCGAAAGTCCTGCCTTGGAGGACCTCCCCAATCCCGGCGGGGATTTAACCTACCCTCTGCAGTTTGCGGCGGGGGCCCTCATCAACACGGCAGGCAGTAGCAATGATTTTGTCGGCGGCACGAATGGCTATGGCAACGTCGAGTTCAATGGACTGCCCGCCCTCTCCAACGGCTATATCGTCGATGGCCTGGAAACGAATGACCCGCTGACGAACCTGAACAGCGGGCTGTCGACGAACCTGGTCCTGGGATTGAATTCGGTGTCGGAAGTGACGGTCAATACGCTTTCGTATTCTGTTGACCAGGGACGGTATGGTGCATCTCAGGTCAACTACGTGACAAAGTCCGGCACGAACCAGCTTCACGGGAATCTGTACGAGCTGTGGAGCGGGTCGAAGTTCAGCGCGGCCGACTATTTCACGAACGCCACCCCAGGAAGCCACAAACCACGCTCCACCGTGAATCACTTCGGCGGGAGTGTGGGCGGCCCGATTGTCCACGACAAGCTATTTTTCTTTTTTGATAGCGAATGGGTTCGCATTGCCTTGCCGATTGTCACGCCCACGACCGTGCCGTCCGTTGCGTTTCAAAGCTATGTCCTTCAACAACTCTCATTAGGCCTCACGGACGCTGCTGGTAAAATTATTTACGCCGCCGCGCCGCAGGAAGTTTCCTTCTATCAGAAGATGTTTTCGCTCTACGGAAATACCAGTGGGACGCCGCTCGCCGTGCTTGGTTGTCCCTTCGATGTCGGTGGAGGTTCGCCGGCGATTGCCAATGATGGAAACGGGTGCGCCAATCGCCAGAGCATCTCCCATTCGAGCGATGATCATGAACAAGTCCAAACGGCTCGCATCGACTATAATTTCAATGAGAGAAACACCACCTGGTTTCGCTTCCAGGCTGACACCGGCCTCCAGGCTGCCTATACCGATCCCATCAACCCGTTGTTCGATGCGCTCTCTCCTCAACCGCTGTACTCCTTCGCGGCAGGATATACCCATGTCTTTTCCCAAAACCTTGTGAACTTCTTCAACCCCGCATTTTCGTGGTACGAGAGCCTGTTCGGGCCGGCGGACTTTCAGAAAACTCTTTCCGCGTTTCCCATCGTTTTGCAAGGCAGCGGTGCAAATGCCCCGTTCACGACGGTGGGCGGCCTGGATAACACCTGGGTTCAGGGGAGACGCGCATCCCGGTTGTTTATCAACGACAACCTCGCCTGGAGCCAGGGGGCGCACGAGTTTCGATTTGGCACCAATACACGAATCCTGCGCCTGAATGATTATGACTTCGGTGAGGGTGGTGTCCCCACCGTCACCTACACCACCTTGCCGCAATACATTTACGGAGTCGCATCTACGGCCGCACGGACATTCCCCACCTCGGCGAACGAGCCTTTCAACTTTCTCAATCTCGATCTCTATGCACAGGACACTTGGAAATTATCCAAGAAGCTGACGTGGACTTTTGGGATTCGAGATACGTTCAATTCCAACCCGCTAAATCCTCACAGGGAAATTGCTCGTCTGCGTGGTTCCTTCGATTCCATCTCGCATGATGTGAATCAGCCTTTGAACGCGACCATTCAAACGGGCCTCGGCAACGTTTTCTCCTCAACGCCTCTCGCGATCCTGCAACCCCGAACAGCCATCGCCTGGCAGTTTGAACCCAAAACCGTGATGCGAGTCGGCTTTGGGCTGTTCAGCGACATTTTACCCGGCAGCATCGCCGACCTGGTTGGCGTCAATCCGCCCTACGTCAAAACTTTCCAGGGCGGACTTCTGGGAACCGCTGGTGGGACAGCCATTGCGCCAGGAGTTCCTAACAGTGCGATTGACGCAACCGTGGCCGCCAATCAAACGTTCAGTTCAGGGTTTCCGCAGAGCCAGCTTTCCTGCGCGTCGGCACAATCGACTCCCTCAACGTGTCTTTCTCCGGTGGCCATCGCGGTGGTACCCGATGGAAAACTTCACGCGCCATACTTCATGGAATGGAGTCTTGGCCTGGAGCACCAGTTTGCATCGACGGCAAGCTTCCACGCGCAATACGTTGGCACGCGCGCCGTAAACCAGCCATACCTCACTCAAGTGAACGGCTATCAGACCGTCGGGAGACCGACCGTCGAGAACCCCAGCAGTACCCCGTGTCAGGGGTGTTTTGCGCCGTTTCCTTATGAACAGCCTACCGATCCCCGATTCGGGGCAGTTACACAATTGTCAACCGGCGCGAACAGCCACTACAACGGTTTGCAACTGTCTGCAATGAAACGCATGGGACACGGCCTGATGGGCCAAATCAACTACACCTGGAGCCGTTGCATGGACACCGTCTCCAACGGCGGATTCCTGCAGTTTTCGGCCGCAGGAATCTTGTCCCCTCTCCCAGGAGACTTGGCGCGGGACTACGGACCTTGTGACTACGACATCCGGCACAATCTTAACGCTCAATACGTTTATCAACTGCCAGTCAAAATCGGAAACAGGCCTCTGGGATACGCGCTGAACGGCTGGCAAGTATCGGGAACCGTGTTTTGGCATAGCGGGATTCCTTTTTCTGTGCTGAGCACGCCGTATTCGGCGAATGGCAATGGCATCGTGAACGGCAGTGGGCCGCAGTTCGCCAGCGTTGTACCCGGCGTGCCGCTTTATGAGCACAAACCGATTCCAGGTGTGACGCAACCGGGCACAGTTCAATGGCTCAATCCCGATGCCTTTGTCTCGACCGTGGACCCGAGTACAGGGGCGTGCTTTGGGGGCGACAGCGCAAAGAACTGCCAATTCGGGAACCTCGGTCGCAACGCCCTACGCGGTCCCAACTTTGCCTGGAGTGATTTTTACCTCACGAAGTGGTTTCCGTTGACCGAGCGCGTGAAGTTGCGCTTCGACGTCCAATTCTTCAATGTATTCAACCATCCGAATTTCGGCCTCCCGAGCATGGTTTTTGCTGGGATTCCGGGCAAGCCTTCTACTCAGACTGGGTTTGGAGCGCTTAGTTACACGACCTCTCCGCCGACGGGCTTACTCGGCGTCGGCTTGGGCGGTGATAGCACGCCTCGCATGATTGCCTTTCAAGCGCGCCTGGAATTCTAGGCCCGCTCTCACTCAGGCAGATTCAGTCACGAGGACCCAGAGGAGAGATTTACCCAAGCGGGTGGCCGACACAATAGAAGAGAGAACGACTTTGGGTGCCGCATCCTCTGCTTTTGCTTCACAAAGGGTGCGCGCCTTTTGCGCCCGCCGCCTGCTGGAGGGCGGGTGTTCTCATGGAGTTTCCATACTTTCATCTAAACCTATAGTTCCTCTGATGCTAAGTACTCTACTTTTTATTCCGGCCTTGCGAATTTTCCAACCTTGACACTTTCAAGAGTTTGCAGATTTGCTCGGCCGTTCACAGGCCGGGGCAGACGGGCTCGGTCCCCGACGAGGTCAGCCCTGTGGAGGAACTGCACAGCGGCACTTACTTCTTAAGAAACTCAACCACCTTCGTGTCAACGACAGCAGCTTCGGGGCCCGCTATCATGTGACTCCAGGTTGGCGCCTCCCATAGCTCGGATCCAGCAATATTCGCGTGGGAATACTCCGCTACCGCAAATGGGATCACCGCGTCACCTCGACTGTGCACAATCAGGGTTGGCGCTTTAATCGAGTTCAGTACTGCATCCTCCGCGGCCTGGTCCATATCGTTGGAAGCCGCTTGACCCCAGGAAGCTTGCCACCGAAGGTAGAAGCTGCATATCCCGTCAATATCTGCCTTGCTCATCCGTTTCACAGCCTCATCCGGATCATGCGTTCCGAAGATACTCATCGTGACACGCGCCAGGGATTTTGGCGCCACCCTCGCAAGGATTTTTAAAATATATCTCATGTAGCCATACTGCGAATCGTAGAACTTCTTTCGGGTTTCAAAGCCTTTTGGATCTACATCCTTCATGTCTTTCGAGACGGCCTCTTCTAGAACCAATTTGCGAATCCGCTCAGGATGTCGGGCTGCCAGATAGATCGCTGTTGGCCCTCCGGAGGATTCCGCAATCACGTCTGCGCTCGAAATGCCCAATCTGTCCATGAGAGCGGCCATCGCTTCCGCAGCTTCTGGTGCGGTCCTTCCTACCGATAACGGAGTTTTCCCATAGCCTGGCCGGGAAGGTGTGACGATCGAAAAACCTGCCGCCAACAAGGCTTCATTTCCGCCGGAGGATTCGCAGTCATCCATCGAGCCAGTAAGTCTCAGTACTACTGGGCCTCGCCCCAGCAGCGTATATTCAATCGGACCTGCCTTGGTCTGCGCGACATTCCTTGGGTACTTGTCTGCGACCGGCCACACGGCGCACACAACGAGCACAACGAGCATGGCAGCAACAGTCCCTATTATTGTTACCAAAACCTTAGCAAAAAATCGGCGCATGAAATCTCCTCGCGAAACTGCCTCGTTCGCAGCCTCGGCGGTCTCCTCGTGGCTCGCTTCTTGACGGAGCACCTTAGCTGTTTGGACCTATGGAACGGGCGCGACAACTCCATCATGTTCTGCTACGCAAAGAAATCCGCCAAAGTTCCGACAGAAAGCGAATTCTTTGAATGTGGCGTCTCAATTTGGACACCAACAACCTGCCGTTTTCAGCCGGAATTTCCATTTTCGACTCCGGCGCCGCTCGGCACCATACATCTGACTGCCAGTGAATGGCCGGTGGCCGGCACAATAGCGGAGAGAATGATTTTGGGTGCCGCATCCCTTTGCTTTTGCTTCACAAAGGGTGCGCACCTTTTGCGCCCGCCGCCTCCTGCCTGCCCGCCGAAGGAGGGGAGGGCGGGTCTTCTCCTGGGGTCCCTCACTTTCATCTAAACCCTTTTCCCATTTCACTCTTCCACTCTCTCCCCCTCTTCGAACGCCCTCTCCCTTCCCAACCGTTTCTGTCGTCTTTCTCATCTCTGACATCTGATCTCTGATATCTGCTGTCTGCTATCCTCCGTTCTTTTCCATTGACAACCCAACTATTTTACTGTATAGTATCCACTGCGGAGGTAGAAAAGGTGTGTCTCTAAACCTTGCTCCTCCCGTTTGCCCTGAGCCCCGATTGCGAAGGGTCCAGGCCCGCAATCCTCACCGTAACTGATCCCGTTCACCCTCAGCTCTGTCCGCGAAGCACCCCACCCCTTTCCCAAGTTTCCAGTTTCCCTGCCTCCTTCCACGCCCAGCTCCCCGAATCAGCAAGGTTCCTCCCGTCTCCAACTCTTATACCCTTGCACTCTTACACTCTTTCACTCTTACACTTCTTTGCCGTGCCTTTCCGCATTTCCCGTACACCCTTCCCCCCATCTCTTTTCTTTTCTGTCGCTTCCCCAATTCGTACCGAGAAACCCCCGGGGGGTACCCCCAAAAATCTTCAATCCCCTTCGACAGGAGTTCCAAAATGAAAATCCCTCGCCAGGCAACTGAAAAATCCACCACGAACGCCGCCGCCTCCTTGCGCCCTCCCCGCCCGCGCTGCCAGCACGTCTCCCGCAACGGCCGCCCCTGCCGTTACCTGGGTCTCTCCCCGGAGAATCCCTTCTGTAAGGACCACGTTCCTCCCCCGCCTCCCGGCTCACCCGAATCTCTGGCCAAGGCTTTGGAAGAGTGGGTGGGAAGTTTGAGACCCCGGAAGAAGTGAACCGCGTTCTGTACGTGCTGTTCTTTGCCATGGCAAAAGGCGACATCACCGAGCGGCGGGCGGGCATTCTGACGTACATCGCCCAGACCATTCTGCACTCGCATCGCGCCATGCAGCACCACCAGCAAATGGAGCAGAAGCGGTCTCCTTCGCGCACCATCATTCTCGATATCCCCAGCGCCGTTGCGGAACGCGCTCTCGAACGCGACCGGGAACGTGTGGCGCGCCGCTCAGTCGCCGAAGACGATCCGCGCCCTCCAAACTCTGGCCACGCCGGCGCTTGCGTGGACGCTGGACCAAAAACGCCGCGCACTGACGACCCAGAAGGTGTTCCCGCCTCCTCGGCGGAGTCCACCGCCTCTCCTCAAGCTGAATCCAAGCCCTCTTCCCCTGTTTCATCTCTTCCTCCCAAGCCTTCTGACCTCAACCACTTCTACCCGTATGACCCTACGCTTCCCCGCAGCTCGCAGGATCCGAACCATTTCTCGCCGCCGCCTCCCAGCCGCGAGGAACTCGAACGTCGCAACGCCCGCCTCGACCCCGCCCAGGGCTCACGCTCTTCCTCCGTTAAGCGCAGCTATCCGCAGCATCAAGACGCCGACTGGAAGATCATCAATGGCCGATGATCGCAAAAGCTGCGAATTCGGCAGGCGCTACACCGGCGCCGCCGAAACAAAGGGGCAAGCCGGGCGGAAATTCCCCGTATGCAAGACTCTTCGTCTGCGTTCGGCGCGACTCTGCCGCTTCTCCGCGATTGTCCTCTTGACCCATTCATATGCTGCAGCAATTCAAGACGGCGTAGGTTGTGCACTTTTGAACATTTACGCTCTGCTGAATTCGTGCCGGATTCGTGTTGCGGCCTTTCCCAAGATGTGCCACGATTGTTGTGTCCTTCCGGCTTCGCTCCCGCCCGCGAATCTGCTCGCGGTCTGGCCCGGTAAAATGCGCAAAACTCTTCACCTCTATCTCGTCAAGCCTTCCCAATATGATGATGATGGTTATGTGGTGCGCCATTTTCGCGGCGTTCTTCCGAGCAACACGCTCGCCTGTCTCGCCGGGTTGACGGAAGATGTGGTCAAACAAAAGCGCCTGGGCAACTCCTGGAACATCAAGGTCCACCTCTTCGACGAAACTGTGGACAAGATCCCTGTAAAACGCATCTGCCGTTCCCAGCACTGGGGTCTCGCCAAGACCATCGTGTGCCTCGTCGGCGTGCAGACCAATCAGTTCCCCCGCGCCTGCGATCTCGCTCTGACCTTTCGGCGCGCCGGCCTTACCGTTCTGATCGGCGGCTTCCACGTCAGCGGCTACCTCGCCCTGCTTCCGGATATCCCTCCCGATATACAGCAGCTCCTGGACGCGGGTGTCACCATCGTCAAAGGGGAAGTCGAAGAAACCTGGGGCGACTTGCTGGACGATGCCGTTCACGGCCGCCTGAAGCCGCTCTACGATTTCCTGAACAACAAGCCCGACCTCTACACCAAGCCCATCCCCGCCATTCGCAGGAAATATCTTCGCAAGTTCGCCGCTTCCAATTTTGGCACGCTCGATTGCGGCCGCGGCTGCCCGTTCGAATGCACCTTCTGCACCATCATCAACGTTCAGGGCCGCAAGATGCGCTTCCGCTCCGCGGAGCACATTGCCGAGTCCATTCGCCGCAACTACCACGAAAACGGCATCACCTTCTATTTCTTCACCGACGACAATTTTGCCCGCAACAAGAATTGGGAAGCCATTTTCGACGTCCTCATTCGCCTGCGCACCGAGGAAAAGATTCCCGTGCGATTCATGATGCAGGTCGACGTCCTCTCCTGGAAAATCAAGAACTTCGTCAACAAGGCGCGCGAGGCCGGTTGCCTGAACGTCTTCATCGGCATGGAGAGCGTGGATCCCGGCAACCTCGCCGCCGCCGGCAAGAAGCAAAACCAGGTCAGCGAATATCGCCAGCTCATTCAGGCCTACCGCGCTTCAGAGATTTCCACGCACGTCGGCTACATCATCGGCTTCCCCTTTGACACTGTCGAATCCATCCGCCGTGATTTGAAGTTCCTCATGAACGAGGTCTGTCCCGACCACGCCTCCTTTTTCATCCTTATGCCCTTGCCCGGCTCCATGGACCACCTCAACATGTTGCGCCGCGGCGAGTGGATGCACCCGGATTTCAATCTCTACGATTCTCAGCATGAATTGACTCATCATCCTTACCTGAAGGATGGTTCCTGGAAAAAGTCTTACTTCGAGGCTTGGCGCACCTTCTACAGTCTTGAAAACATGAAGGCGATCCTCCAGCGCAACCCACGCTCCACCTACTGGAACAACTTCCTGCGCTTCATTTGGTACAAGAACTCCATTCAGACCGAAGGCCGCCACCCGATGATGTGCGGATATTTCCGCCTCAAAGGCCGTACCTCGCGGCGTCCCGGCTTCCCCGTGCTTTCGCGCTGGAACTATTACACGGCCCGCTTCAAGGAAGTTCTCAGCGATCTCCACGGTATGCTCAGCGTCCTGGCGGAGATGGAGGAGCTTTGGCTGCAGACGCGCCAACGCTCCGAAGCGGAACGCCGCGTTGCGGAAGAAATCGCCGAGCTGCGCACAAGGTATGGCCAGCTCAAGATCAGGGATTTCCAGGCAGCTTTCGAGCGCGCCAAAGAACACTTCCCCACGCTCCGCGTGCCCTCCAAGGTCACGCTGTTCTGGGCCAAGTGGAGTCCCTTGCTGGTTTCCCATCGCGTCTATACCCGTGCCGACCTCGACGCTTACTGGAACACCGTCCGCCTGCGCTGGACGAAACGCCACATCTTCCGTATTCCCGTTTTCACGCTGCCCTTGAATTTCTTCCGTGACGTTCAGCTCTCTCTCCTCTTCCTGTTCCACATGGGCCGCGCCCTCTAGCGCCAACTCACATCACACCAGTTCCACCCCAGCTTTCGTCTTGCTGCGGCACGAGTGATGTGCCACCATGACCGCGTCTATCCGGCATCGCTCCGGCCTGCGCGCCCCGGATTCTTCTCCCGATCCGCACTCTTACTCACAGACCGCCGGGGCCGCCGGTGTTCTCGCATACTTCACGATTCACCAAGGAGCAGACCATGGAAAGAGACCTCTCCCGCAGAAAATTCCTGGAACGAGTTGGCTTGGGAACTGCCGCCGGCGTAGGTCTGTCGCTCTTGAATGAACTGGGCGAGGCGCGCCCCGTTGCCGCGAATCCTATGCCCAGCCGCACGCTGGGGCGCAGCGGCGCAAGAGTCTCCATCCTGGCCTTCGGTTGCGGCAGCCGCTTCCTGATGTACGAGCAGGAAGACCAAGCCCTGGCGGCGCTCAACAGCGCCATCGATCTGGGCATCACCTATCTGGACACGGCTTACGCCTACGGCGACGGTAGGAGCGAGACGCGCGTCGGCAAGGTCATGGCCACTCGCCGCAAGGAAGTCTGGCTGGCCACGAAAATTCCGGACCGCTCTTACGACGATTTCATGCGCCGCCTGGAGGGCAGCCTGAAGCGCCTCCAGGTGGATCAGGTCGATCTGCTGCACATTCACAGCCTGGGGCAGGCAGATGATCTGGAGAAAATCGAAGCGCCCAGCGGCGCTTTGAAGGCGCTGCTCCACGCGCGCGAGCAGAAAATGACGCGCTTCATCGGTATGACCAGCCACACCAACGGCGCCGTGATGGCCCAGGCCATCGAGCGCCACGATCTGGACTGCGTTCAGATGGCTCTGAATGCCTCGCGCAACGGCCGCTTCGAGGAATTGGCCCTGCCCGCCGCAAACAAAAAGAATCTCGGCATCATCGCTATGAAGGTTACCGGGCAGGAATTTCTTCTGGGCAACGCTGCGGGAAAAGCGGACATCGATTCCCTGTTGCACTATTCCCTGAGCTTGCCGGTTACCACCGCCGTAGTGGGCATGCCGCATATCGAAATGCTGGAACACAACATTGCGGTGGCTCGCAGTTTTTCTCCGCTGAAGGAAGACGAGATGGAGCGCCTGCGCGACGCGCTTGCACCGTCCCGCGAGGGACTGGAGCACAATCTCGTCGGCCACCTCGATGGCCCGACCGCCACGCCGCACGCCTTCTTCGCCTAGCCGGGTCAATCAAAGAAGAGAACATAGCTGGAAGCGGCCCCGGAACAATGGCTGCGCCCCATTGCTCAAACCCTTAGTGTGTTCTGTTCTCGACCTGCCTGCCCGGCATTGTTACGATAGCTGCTGACGCGAGATTTCCACGGTATTGCAGTCGCAATTCTGACGGAGGAAGCACCGCAACGAAAAACTATGCCCCGTCGAAGTGAACTCGCCCAACGGCTTCTGGCCCTCCTCCGCGGGGCCAATCTAGTTCGCGCGGGAGAACGCCTGGGCGTTGCTGTGTCCGGTGGCGCGGATTCCGTCGCCCTGCTGCATCTCCTTCTGGAACTACGAGAGGATTTGGGCTGCGTCCTTTGTGTTGTGCACTTCAATCACAAGCTGCGCGGCCGGGCCTCGGAGGCCGACGAGAAATTTGTTGCGCAACTTGCGGCGAAATACGGCTTGGAGTTTTTTGTAGCCAGAGAGAACATCGCCGCAAGAACCAAACGCGAACGCGGCAATCTGGAAGACGTAGCCCGGCGGGCGCGTTACGCATTTTTTGAGCGCCTCGTGCAGGAAGGCCGCCTGGCGCGCGTCGCCGTGGCGCACACTGCCGACGATCAGGCGGAAACCGTGTTGGCGCACATCCTGCGCGGCACGGGACTTGCCGGGCTCGGCGGGATTCATACCACAACCGGTGTCGTTGTGCGCCCGCTTCTCGGAATCCGCCGCGCGGATTTGCGCGCCTATCTTCGCGGCAGGCGCCAGTCCTGGCGCGAGGACGCCTCTAACCGCGACACCAAGCGCATGCGTGCCCGCATTCGTCAAAAACTGCTGCCGCTGCTGGAGCGGCACTTTCAGCCCGCAACCGTGGAGCATCTCTGCCAGCTTGCGGAATTAGCGCGCGAGGACGAAGCCTATCTCGATTGCCAGGCTACATTGCGCGAAAAACAAATGACCCAAGCAGCGCAAAACGCCACGCGCCTTGCCTTGTCCGATTTTCTTCGCGAACCTCGCGCGATCCAGACCCGTCTGCTGCGCCGCATCGTCGAACATCTCAAGCCACGCGCCGGCCAAACAAGCGCCGCCCACGTGGAAGCACTCCTCGCGCTAGCGAGGCATCCGGACAGCGGAAAGTCCCTGCAACTGCCAGGGGGCGTGGAGGTGCGCAGGGAATCGCAAGCGCTGGTCTTCCTGCCCTCGGCAGAAATTGCGCCATCGAGCCGAAAAAAAGCCGCGTCGCGCCAATATGCCTACGAAGTGGATTTTCGCGCCGGCCTGGCCGAGTTGCATGTTGTGGAACTTCATTGCCGCCTGCACCTCAGGGTGATTGACTGGCCCCCGGAAGGGCGAGAAACTAACAGTACAGGGGCGGTCTTGGACCGCGGGCGGTTGTGTGTACCCCTGGTGTTGCGCAACTGGCGCCCCGGCGATGCCATGCAGCCCCTGGGCCACCGGAAATGCCACAAGCTGGCGCGTCTGCTGAATGAGATTGGTGCCAGCCGTTGGGAAAAGAAGACGTGGCCGGTGCTTACCACTGGCGGGCAGATCGCGTGGGTTCGCGGATTAGGCGCCTCCCATGAGTTTGCCGCAGGGAAAGAGACACGGAAAGGTGTCGTGATTACCGAGGATCGAGCATCGTGACCAAGGCAAGCGTAGCCACTTTTACTGCTGCGCGGATCGCAAATCGCGTCAAGGCTCTCGGCCGGGAAATCTCGCGTGCCAGCCATGGCCGCAGGCTGGACGTTGTGGTGACCATGGACCGCGCCTTCATCTTTGCCGCGGATCTGATTCGCGCCATCGATGCGCCCGTTGTCGTGCACTTCGTCCGCGAAGATGTGCGGGACGTTGACCATGGTGGCCGCGCCCGCCTCGAAGTTTTGTTCACCAACCGCGAGGCCATGACCACCAGCAAGGAACGCCCCGAATTCCAGGGTCGCGACGTCCTGCTGGTGGATGCCGTGATCGAAAGCGGCGTTACTCAGGATTTTCTGCTGCGGCGCATCGGTGAGAGCAAGCCGAGGTCGCTGCGCCTGGCGGTGCTGCTGGACAAGCCATCGCGCCGCCATGTGGCGCTGGAGCCCGATTACTTTGGCTTCCAGACTGCATCTAACCAATTGTGGACCGGCTACGGGCTGGCCGCCGCGAACGGTACAGGGCGCAACGCCAAACACCTGGTGGCAGGTGGCGGAGCGAAGCGGGCAGGCAAGCTGGGGCGGTCCGTCAAAAAGAAGCGCTAGGGGCGCTTCACAAATTTCATCGGTTTTCTTGGGTTCAAGGGCTCAGGGTTAACAGCGAGGGTAATGTGAATTCCAGCTCCACGGCTAAGACGATTTTATTTTGGATCTCAATCGTATTCCTGGGGGTCATGCTCTGGCGCCTGGTTTCTACCCAAGGGCAGTCCGCGCGCGAAGACACTCCCAGCTATAGCGAATTCGCCGCAAAGGTCGACTCGGGCGACGTCAAGGAAGTCACGCTATATCTCTCGCAGAACAGCTATGAGCTTCAGGGTGAATACGTCCGGCCGGCGAACCGCAAATTCCGCGTCCTGATCCCCAAAGAAAAAGCGCCGCAGATTATGGACACGCTGCACGACAAAGCCGTGCAACTGAACGTCAAAGAAGTCCGTAGCAGCGACTGGGTGCTGATCCTCCTGAATGCCCTGCCCTTGCTCTTGCTGGCGGGCTTCGTCTTTTTCCTGATGCGGCAGATGCAGGCGGGCGGCAACAAGGCCCTGAGCTTCGGCAAATCGCGCGCGCGGCTGCTTTCCGCGCAGCAAAAGAAGGCCACCTTCAAGGATGTGGCCGGCAGCGATGAAGCCAAGGAAGAGCTCCAGGAAATTATTGATTTCCTCAAGGACCCGCAGAAATTCCAGAAACTCGGCGGGCGCATTCCGAAGGGTGTGCTGCTCGTTGGGCCTCCAGGTACGGGCAAGACCTTGCTGGCGCGCGCGATTGCCGGCGAGGCCAATGTGCCGTTCTTCTCCATTTCCGGCTCGGATTTCGTGGAAATGTTTGTGGGCGTGGGAGCCAGCCGTGTGCGCGACCTCTTTGAACAGGGCAAGAAGAATGCGCCCTGCATCGTCTTTATCGACGAAATTGACGCGGTCGGACGCCATCGCGGCGCCGGTCTCGGCGGGGGGCACGACGAACGCGAGCAAACTCTGAACGCCCTGCTGGTCGAAATGGACGGCTTTGAATCCAACGAAGGCGTCATCCTGATTGCCGCGACGAACCGCCCCGACGTTCTCGATCCCGCTCTGCTGCGCCCCGGGCGCTTTGACCGCCGCGTGGTTGTGGCGCGCCCCGACGTGAAGGGCCGCGAAGAAATTCTCCGCGTGCATACGCGCAAGGTTCCTATCTCCGATGACACTGATCTCTCCATCATCGCGCGCGGTACGCCGGGCTTTTCTGGCGCGGACCTTGCTAACCTCGTGAACGAAGCCGCTCTTTGGGCGGCGCGCCAGAACCGTAAATTTGTCATGATGGCCGATTTTGAAATGGCCAAGGACAAAGTCCTGATGGGCGTGGAGCGCAAGTCCATGATTCTCTCCGATGAGGAGAAGAGGAACACCGCTTACCACGAAGCCGGCCACGCCCTAGTGGCGGCCATGACGCCCGGCGCCGATCCCGTGCACAAAGTCACCATCATCCCGCGCGGCATGGCCCTTGGCCTCACCATGCAACTTCCCGAAGCCGACAAGCACACCTACACTAAAGAGTATCTGGAAGGCATGCTGGCCGTGCTGATGGGTGGGCGCACCGCGGAAGAGATTTTCCTCGGCCACATTACTACTGGTGCAGGCAACGACATCGAACGCGCCACGGACATCGCGCGCAACATGGTCTGTGAATGGGGCATGAGCCAGATGGGACCGCTGGCCTATGGCAAGAAGGAAGAAGCCATCTTCCTCGGCCGCGAAATTGCCCAGCACCGCGATTTCAGCGAGGACACGGCGCTACATATCGATAAAGAGGTGAAGCGCATTGTCAACGAGGCTTACGAAAAGGCGCACGCCCTGTTGTCAAACCATCGCGAGACGCTGGAGCACGTGGCCATGGCTTTGCTCGAACGCGAAGTGCTCGACGCCAATGAAGTGAAGCTGCTGATGGAGGGCAAGCCGCTCCCAGAAAAGCAACGCACGCCTCCCACACCGCCACCGCAGGGCGCACCCGGCACCGACCCCAAGGTCGTTCGCCCGGAGTTGCGGCCGGCACCCGGTTTCACCCGCGGCGATTCGCCAGCCAAGGCCTGAGGGAGTTTTAAGTCCTAAGTTGTAAGTTCTAAGTAAGCAGCACCACACCTGTGGATGGAACATTCCTCAGGGATTGGTGTCTAATCCTATCGTGGGACGATTGCGTTCTCTCCGGAAGGGCCTCTTCGCTCTTTTCCTGGTTCTCTGTGCACTGCTTGCCCTAATCTTGGTCGCCATCCAGATCGAACAACACCTTTTTCGCCGTCGCGCGGAACGCTTGCTCGCCGAGGTTCAATCTCTGGAGCTGCGCAAGACACCTTGGCAGGAGGCCCAGGCCAAGTTCCACGAGCCGGGCGTAAGGCGCGAATATGACGCCCCATGTGACGAGCATAAATGTTCTCTCTCAATCGAACTTGGCGATTTCTGGTTTAACTTCCTTTCCAAAAGGAATCCTTTTGTCAGGCTGGATGATTATTTTCGCTGGCGGTTGAGAAGACCCGATGAGTTCCATCCATTTGAGAACGCATTGTTCGCCTCACTTCGCCTATACGTGCGGGTGGGGGGGCACCCTGCGAGAGTATTGGCCAGCATCGGCATGCGTGATGGCATTGTTTGGAGTAAAGGCATTTCGGTTGACATCGCGACTTATGCGCGCAATGGGTCCTGGACTTCCTCTGATGGTGGGCGCGTGGAGTACACGCTCATCGCAAGCGCTCGCAGTCTCCCAAGATTTGATTTTTACGAAACAGCTCTAGACAACCCACAACTAGCGCTTCACCCCGATTATGCGATCGGCCGCCCCGGTGGCTGCGAAATCTGCGTCTGGGGATGGGTGAAGTTCACTCCGTATGCTGCTCCTACTGATATTCGTCGCTTGATGCAATTCGACCTTTCGTGCCTGACTCGCTGGCACCCCTGTTTGGACCAAAACGACATCATGCCCGCTGCCTGGGCGCAATATCTCGCGGAGCGCCCTCACCTGGAAGGGACCTCCGGCGCAATTTCCTGCCCGGTCTCCGCTGTCGAAATGGCGGGACGGGATAGCACTCATCTAGCCTTGGTCGAAGTTGTCAAATACCAGGAAAAAGTAGATTCCCAGGGCTATCGCGACGCCACCGCAAGGGTCCGAGTTCTGGAACACCTTAAGGGACTCCCCGATTGGCAGGTGGGCGAGATTCGCGATGTCTCCATCTCACTGGGATGGAGCAAGACGCCTCAGAGGATTCGGCCAGAGTCGCATTTGATCCTCATCGCGGGCTTGGGTCCCTTGCGGGAAATGCGCATTGATCCCGGCTTCGGCTGCCCCGTCATCTCGGTAAGCGAAACCACTCTGGCTCAACTTCGTCGCGGCATCGCGCAGGACTACAGGCAGGACGACAGCGCTATGGACAATCCCCAGTAGCAATGTGGAGGCCGCGGATTTCCGTCGCGGGCACTTCCGTTATGGGCAACTGCGAGCGCTGGCCTTTTAGGGAGTCGCTGGTAGAATGTGCTCCATGGACTCCATTCAATACAACCTTCCGCAAAGCCGCATCCCGCAATTCTGGTACAACATTGTTCCGGATCTACCAAAGCCTTTGGCGCCGGTGTTGCACCCGGGGACGTTGAAACCCATCGGGCCTGATGACCTTGCTCCCCTGTTCCCGATGAGCCTGATTCTCCAGGAAGTCAGCACGGAGCGCGAGATTGAGATCCCTGGAGAGGTGCGGCAAGTGTACGCGCAATGGCGCCCCTCGCCGCTCTTTCGAGCCCGCCGTCTGGAGAAGGCCCTGGATACGCCGGCGCGGATTTACTACAAGTACGAAGGTGTTAGCCCTGCGGGTTCGCATAAACCGAATACAGCGGTCGCGCAAGCCTATTACAACAAAAAGGAAGGAACCAAGCGCCTTGCAACGGAAACGGGAGCGGGCCAGTGGGGCTCCGCGCTGGCCATGGCCTGCGCTTTCTTCGGTCTGGAATGCAAAGTTTATATGGTGCGGGTCAGTTATGACCAGAAGCCCTATCGCCGCGCCCTTATGGAAGCTTTCGGAGCGAGCGTCACCGCGAGCCCGAGCAATGAGACCGAGTCTGGCCGTGCCATCCTGGCGAAACATCCACAAACCAACGGTTCGCTGGGCATCGCCATTTCCGAGGCTGTGGAAGTGGCCGCGAAGGACCCGCA
>Ga0116219_10001453_pt1 | contig 21910 bp, 17 predicted proteins | sample Sb_taG_4_FD_91019 | JGI IMG/M metagenome (GOLD analysis project Ga0116219, IMG submission 91019) | Peat soil microbial communities from Weissenstadt, Germany - Sb_50d_6_BS metaG | ecosystem: Environmental > Terrestrial > Soil > Wetlands > Peat | place: Germany: Weissenstadt | collected 2010-09-21
CCGGCGGGTTGGCCGTTAGTCATCGCCGCATATCCACCCAGAGCGCGCGAATCGATGAATTTGCGCACCAGATCGATGGACGGACGATAGTCCCAGTGCAGATCATCCCGCCACCGCTCGGCCTCCTCTCGAAAGAGGTTTTCCAGCGACCGCGAATAGATCTGCCGGAGGTCAACAATCTGGATCAAAGCCACGGACTCCCCCACTGGCATTATAGCTTCGCTTCCGCCCGGAACCCAATCGCTCCCACTTTGGGAACGGGGTATTTCCCGGGAAATAAGCTTCGCACGGAAATGTGCTAACATCCTTTTGTTGAGGCGTGTACGCAGGAGCGCCCGCGCTTAGATGGCCGTCCTCTCCGAGCTCCGCTATCCCACAACGCGTCTCGCCAAGGTTTTCTCCGGATTCCTGGCGCTGCTGCTGTTCGCCGTTATCTCGATATCCACTATTTCCGGCTTTCTCCTGTATCAAATACTTCGCCCGGCGCGCAATGCCGCTACGTTCGACCTGAGCGTAATGATGGGTCATCCGACCACGTTTTCATTTCTAGTCGCGGGAGGCGCTTCGCGCGAAGGCTGGCTCTTTCCCGGGCTTCGTGGCGCACCTACGGTGGTCGTGTGCCACGGATATCTTTCCCAGCGCGCGGACGTGTTGACGCTGGTGACGGCGCTACAGGACCACCAGTTCAACGTCTTCCTGTTCGATTTCGCGGGCCATGGCACGAGCATGGGCGTCACGACGCTCGGTTACCGGGAGACGGCCGAACTGCAAGCGGCGGTGCAGGCGCTCTCCGCGCGCGACGATGTGGACCCCCAGCATTTTGGATTGTGGGGAGTCGATATGGGAGGGTACGCGGCGTTGAAAGTGGCTGAGACCGATCCGCGCATCGCGGCTTTCGCTGTCGATAACGCCTACGACGACCCACAAGCCATGCTGCAAATCGAGGTGAAGAAATCGGGGCTCACGTCTTTGCCGGGGGTGCTGCGCTTCACCGACTTCGGATTTCGATTGATGAACTATTCTTACCGCAACGAGCCTCCCGTTTCCGCGCGCCTTGGCAAGACCGCGGGAATTCCGAAGCTCTTCGTCCAAACCGACGATCGCCCCGCACTGGCGGATCAAACCCTGCAGCTTTTTGTGAAGGCGCCGGATCCCAAGCAGACACTGCGCGAGCGGCAGAGTTACCGCGACATGTCCGATGACGACCGGAAAAGCTATGAAAGCCAGATCGTAAACTTCTTCCTTCAGAATGTTCCGCCGGTGTCGGCGCGCTAGCGCGAGACCGGAATCGGTCCGATCGGGACGTAGACCAGGCCCGGTCGCGTTTCCTCCAGCTCAACGCGGAACCTCCCGAGTTTCTTGATCTGTTCCAATCCATCGGGTGTCGTCAGTACGAGGGCCGGCATCGGGTCGCGCGGCGACCATTCCGGGAGTTCGCGGCGGAAGTAGAATGTGAGGCCGTAGGTCCAGCTGCGGCGTAACTCGTACGTAAAGATTCGGTCGGGATGCTGGTCGTTGCGCATGAACTCCGCATGGGGTCTCGCCGAAACGGAGGAATCGAGGAACGGCAGGAACCTGAGACTTACGAATTCAACGCCGACGGCAACCAGCACGACGCAGAGCAGAAGCACCAGCCATGGCTTTCGCAAATAATTCACTGCGAGCAGCAGAAGCGCGGCCAGAAATGCTGCCACCGCTGCGGACATGCCTGAAGGTAGCCCCGGCCATTCCTTCCCGAAGACGTGCGACGAGATCGGGGACGCTGCAACGCCCATCGCAATGGCTGCAAGTACCCACACGATACCGAGGCTTCCCAGAATCCTTCTGGCCCTGCTGTGTCCGCCCGAAATGGCGCGGATAACGCCGACAGCGCAGAGCAGCGCGAGCGGAGGAATCGCCGGAAGAATGTAGCCCGGCAGCTTCGATTGCGACACGCTAAAGAACAGAACGGGAAACACCGCCCAGCAGGCAAAGAAGAGTCCCGGCGAATTCGTCCAGGATTTCTCGCGCCAGAGTCGAAGGCCCTCTTGAACCACCGGCCAGAACAGAGGCGTCCACGGAAGCATCGCGAGCAGAACAATGGGCCCGAAATACCAGAACGGCTGCCGATGTTGAAATATCGGAGAGATGTACCGCTCGAAGTTGTGCTGCCAAAGAAATACGCGCAGGAAGTCGGGATTGCGAACCGCGCAGAGAATGTACCAGGGAAGCGCGACGACGCAGAAAGTGGCAATCGCGAACGGATGGGCAACTCGAAGCGCCGCACGCCACTGCTTTGTCGCCAGCGCCCAGAGTCCGATCGCTCCGGCGGCTAGAGCGATGGCGGCAGGGCCTTTGGCCAGGACCGCCGCCCCGAGAAACGCGCCGAAGAGCAGCAGCGGCAGCGCGTTTCCGCGGGGCGTTCTGGGCGCCGAATTGAGTTCGCGTAACGCGCCGGCATTTCGGAACACAGTCGCGGCACACGCTATCGCCAGCGCGATCGAGGCGCTGAAGAGCATATCGGGAGTGGCCGCGCGGGCGAATCCGATCGCTGCAACGCTCGTCGAGAAGATCACTGGCGCGAGGAGTACTGGACTCGACAGGCAACTCGCATAGCCGCCGTAGTACTTTTTTGCGAGCCATCCGACGGCCAGCGCAGCCGCGAATGCTGCGCATGCTGACGGCAATCTCGCTGCCCACTCCGCCGGAAGGTGCAGCAGGAATCCCATCGCCGCGGCCCAGTAGTAGAGAACCGGCTTCTCGAACCAGGGCTGGCCGTACAGGCGCGGCGTGACCCAGTCGCCCGTCTCCGCCATTGCACGCGCGATCCAGACGTAGCGCGGCTCGTCGGGTCCGACCAGGCCGAGCGCGCCAAGGTTGCCGAAAAGACAGATCGCGATAGCGGCCGACGAAGCGAGCGCAGGCCAGGCCACAAGGCGCCTTTCGTTTGTGTGGATTTCGCTCAAAGCGGGGACGAGTCTAGCATCGGCGGATTCAATTTGAACTTGCTAACCGTATAATGGCCGCGATGCGGGAATCGCTCGAGTACGCCACGGCGTGGGTCGGACTGAAATTGCTGGGGCTGTTGCCGAGGCCGGTCGCGAGATTTGTCGGAGCCGGTTTTGCAGCAGTTGCTTACGCCGTACGAACTCCTTTGAGGCGGTCGGCGATGTTCAACCTACGGCTTGCATTCCCCGAATGGACTGATGCGCGGCGCAAGCGCGTGATCCGCGGAATGGTCCGGCAAATTGGATGGATGGTGGGCGAATTCTCTCAGTTTCCGAAATATACACGAGAGACGATCGAGCGCATCGTTGTCGTGGACGGCTTTGAGAACTTCGACGCCGCCCGGCGCAGAGGAAAGGGAGTTTTGTTTCTCACCGGGCACATGAGTGCATGGGAGCTCGCTCCCTTCGCGCAGGCTCTTTATGGCCACCCGTTGCATTTTCTCGTCCGTCCCATCGCGAACAAGAAAGTGGATGCGCTGATCAATGGCTATCGCTGCCGGTCCGGGAATCGGCCAATCGATAAGAACCGTTCGGCGCGCGCGATTTTGAAAGTTCTCGGAGAGGGCGGGACGATCGGGGTTCTCGCCGATCACAATACCGATATCGAAGAGAGCGTGTTCGTAGATTTCTTTGGTGTACCGGCTTCGACTACGTCGGGCCTCGCCCGAATTGCGTTGCGGACCGACGCGTCGGTCGTGCCTGGCTTTCTTTCCTGGGACGACAAGCGCCGGAAATACCGCCTGCGGTTCGAACCCGCCGTGGAACTCGCGCGGACGGCGAACGAAGAATCGGATGTCGTGGAGAATACGGCGCGATTCACGCGCGTAATCGAGGATTTCGTTCGCGCGCATCCGGACCAGTGGCTGTGGGTTCACAAGCGATGGAAAACTCGCCCACCCGGCGAGAAGCCGATCTATCCGTTCTAGCCGGCCACTGCGACGAGCGAGCGCTGATGCCGCTCCGCTTTGGCCCTTCGGTACAGGAGATGGAACCATGACTCGCACCGCTGGTGAACTTGCGAAATATCTCGGAGCCAAACTCGAAGGCGATCCGCTCGCGCCGATCTCAGGCGTCGCCAGCCCATCGCGCGCAGGGTCCGGGGATCTGATCTACATGGATTCGCCGCGCCATGGACTGGAGGCGGCGAAATCCGCCGCGATATGTGTGCTTGCAAAACCCGGCATGCGGTTGCCGGAAAAAACGATTCTGGAAGCGAGCGATCCGAAGTTCGCTTTCGCGAAAGCGGCCAGATGGTTACTGCCGGATCCAGCAGCGGAGATCGGTGTGCATCCCACCGCGATCGTTGCTTCTGACGCAAGGCTTGGCGCGGATGTTTCCATCGGCCCGTACGTCGTCATCGAACAGGGTTCCAGAATTGGAGCCCGTACAGTGATCGAAGCGTTTTGTTTCTTGGGCCGCGGCTCGCGGCTGGGCGAAGACTGCAGACTTCATCCGCGCGTAACGATCTACGCGGGCTCGGGCCTCGGAAACCGCGTCGAACTGCATTCAGGCGTGGTCATCGGCGGAGATGGTTTTGGCTACGTTTTCGGAGAAGGGCGGCACCTGAAGTTTCCGCAGATCGGGACCGTCGAGATTGGAGACGATGTCGAGATCGGCGGCAACACCACGATTGATCGTGGTGCGCTTGAGACCACGGACATCGGTAACGGCGTGAAAATCGACAATTTGGTTCAAATTGCCCACAACGTTCAAATTGGCGAAAATTCAGTTCTGGCGGCGCAGACGGGCATTTCCGGAAGCAGCACTCTTGGCAAGCACGTTCTCGTCGGCGGGCAAGCAGGAATCGGTGACCACGCGCACATTGAGGACGGCGCGATCGTTGGCGGCCAGGCGGGAATTTTGCCGGGCAAGATTGTGCGTCACGGGCAGACCGTATGGGGGACGCCGTCGCGCCCGCTGGACAAATTCAAGGAGCAACACGCCTGGTTCGCGCGCCTACCGGAGCTCGCCGAACGCATTCGCCGACTCGAAGAAGGGAAGCCGAGCCGCTGATTGCGCCGCTGACGCGCGATTCGCCACCGCTCTATGAGTCAGTAATTCTCCCGGTTTTCGACTTCCATTCGCCGGCGATCTGGGCCGGGCGTTCCTCCCTGCTGTCTCAAAGTCACTTTGACGGTCGCCTTCAGGCAGCTAAATGGCGTTTCGTGCCATCTGAATCAAAAGTTCTAACTGGAAATGATGGTGGGTTTTCAGTTGACCCCGGGCGGGATACCAAAGATAATAATGCAGGCTTGGCCCGTAACTAGCTGCAATACCGGGAGATTGGGCACTCGGCGGATCTTCTGGAAGTGTAGACTGGCGGGTACCGCCGGGTCATCGATGACAACTTATGTCTGAGGGGTGGATGGCACCAGAGGCCAGACTTCGAGTGGAACTACCGAACGCTGGCGCGACGCACGGAACGGCCACGGCTCCTCGCCGTAGCGCCGATTCGCCGGTCGAACAAGCCGTCAGCCGCAGCGTCAAATGGATGCTTTCGGCCCAAAGCCAGGAAGGTTACTGGTGGGGCGAGCTTGAGGCCGATACCACTCTAGAATCCGATTACATTCTCTACCTCCACATCCTGGGCGATTTGGAATCGCCAAAAACCGCGAAGCTCGCGAAGTATATCCGCGACCGGCAGCTTCCCGATGGCGGATGGAATATTTTCTACGGCGGTCCGGCGGAGCTGAATGCGACCGTAAAGGCCTGGGTGGCGCTTCGTCTGGCAGGAGACGCGGCCACGGCTCCTAACCTTCAGCGGGCCCGCGCCAAAATTCACGAGCTCGGCGGTCTGGAGGCCACGAACTCCTACGTGCGTTTCTATCTGGCCATGGTTGGCGCCATTGATTGGAGTTTGGTTCCTGCGATTCCGCCTGAGTTGATGCTCCTGCCGGACTGGTTCCCGATCAATTTGTACGAAATGTCGTCGTGGACGCGCGGCATTGTGATTCCGCTCGCGATTGTTTACGCGCACAAGCCCTCCTGGCGCCTGCCGGAAGGCATCACGGTTGACGAGCTTTTCCGGAGTCGAGGCGCCATGCCGCCATCGCTCAGATGGGACAAGCGCGTTGTCTCCTGGAAGAATGTCTTCCTGGCACTTGGCCGGGGCGTGCGGATCTACGAGGGCCTCTCCTGGAAGCCTTTCCGGCGGGTCGCGCTATCGCTGGCTCGCAATTGGATGCTCGAGCGGCTGGAACGCAGCGAAGGTCTTGGCACGATCTACCCCGCGATGATGAATTCGATATTCGCGCTAGCGGCCGAAGGCGGTGATACGACCGATCCTCTGCTGGCTCGCGAAATTCGTTTTCTGGCCCGCTACGAAATTGAGGAAGCGGACACTTTGCGCGTCCAGCCCTGCATTTCTCCGTTGTGGGACACGGCCATCGCCATGGTTTCGCTCGAGGAGGCGGGCGTCGATCCCGCGCATCCCTCGCTTCTGGGCGCTTCCCGATGGCTGGTGGACAATCAAATCCTCGGGCCCGGCGATTGGCAGGTGAAAAATCGCGATGCGGAGCCGGGCGGTTGGGCTTTCGAATTCCGCAACGACTTCTATCCCGATGTGGACGACACTGCGTTTGTCCTGATGGCGCTGGGGCGCGTGGCGGATCCGGAACCCACGTGGCTGCGCGCTTCGATCCGCCGTGGTCTTGCCTGGCTCGTGAGCATGCAGAATTCCGACGGTGGCTGGGGAGCGTTCGACCACGAAAACAATCTCGATTTTCTCAACCACATTCCGTTCGCCGACCACAATGCGATGCTCGACCCTTCCACCGCGGACGTCACCGCCCGCGCCATGGAGTGTCTTGGGCAGATGGGATGGTCCGCGACGCATCCGGTGATCGAGCGCGCGGCCGCGTTCGTGCGTCACGACCAGACCGCCGATGGTTCGTGGTTCGGCCGCTGGGGCGTCAATTACGTCTATGGCACGAGCGGCGTTTTGCGCGCACTCGAAACCGTGGGCCTCGAATCGCTTCCGGAATGCCGGCGCGCCGCCGAATGGCTGCGTTCGGTGCAAAATTCCGACGGAGGATTCGGCGAATCCATCCTCTCCTATTACGATCCGTCACTGAAAGCCAAAGGGAAGAGCACTGCCTCGCAGACGGCGTGGGGCCTGATCGGTTTGCTCGCCGTGGTTGGCGCGGACAATCCTGCAGTCGAACGCGCGGTGGACTGGCTCGTATCGCATCAGAATGATGACGGCACATGGGATGAACCGGAATTCACGGGCACCGGCTTCCCACAGGTGTTCTATCTGAAGTATCACCTGTACCGGAATTCTTTCCCGCTGTACGCGCTGGCGCGCTACGATAATTTGCGCCAAGGCCGGCAAAGATTCATCGGCGTTCAAGTCGCCGCGGATGAGATGCAACCGGCCAGCGACCGTTGATGAGACAGGCCAACGAGGCATTCCGCAATTTATGACCACGCTCGTCACGGGCGCCACGGGCTTCCTTGGGAGCCATGTTGCCCGCCAACTTGTCACCGCAGGTCATTCTGTCCGCGTTCTGATCCGCAGCACCAGCAATCTCCAGGCGCTTGATGGTCTGGCCGCCGAGCGCGTGGTGGGCGATTTGCAGGACATGGCGTCGCTCGACCTAGCGATGAAGGGCGTCCGCCGGGTGTTCCACGTAGCGGCTGACTACCGGTTGTGGACGCGGAATCCCGATGAAATCTACGATACAAATGTCGAGGGCACGCGCCGGCTCCTGGAAGTCGCGAGCCATGCGGGCGTCGAGAGAATTGTTTATACGAGCACCGTGGCGACCATTGCCGTTCCGGGCCACGGCGATGCTCTTCCCAACGAGGGTACCCACGGGACTCTCAGCCAGATGATCGGGCATTACAAGCGCTCGAAATTTCTCGCCGAACTCGAAGCGATCAAGGCAGCCGCCGCAGGTGTTCCCGTGGTCATTGTGAATCCTACGGCGCCGGTCGGGCCGGGCGATTGGAAGCCGACGCCCACGGGCCGCATCATCGTCGATTATCTGAACGGGAGGATGCCGGCATACGTGGACACGGGTTTGAACCTCGTGGCGGTCGAGGACGCCGCCGCCGGACACTTGCTTGCCGCTGAAAAGGGCCGCATCGGCGAACGCTACATTCTCGGTGCGCGCAATATGACGCTGAAACAGATATTGGACGCCCTCGCAGCCATCACTGGGCGCTCCGCGCCGCGCGTGCGGCTGCCCCATGCCGTGGCGCTCGCAGCCGGTTACGCGGACGAGTTCTTCTCGCGGCTGACCGGCCGCGAGCCGCAAATTCCGGTTGAAGGCGTGAGGATATCGCGCCACCGCATGTTCGTCGAAAGCGACAAGGCCGAACGGGAGCTGAGTTATCTGCCCGGCGCCGTCGAGTCGGCCCTGGAGCGCGCCGTACGGTGGTACAGGGACCATGGCTATATTCGAGGCCGCGCAGGAACAAAACCGGTCGCGCACGCGCAAGCCGCGTAGCTTTTTGATACTCTATATAGGAACTTAATACTTAGCTTAGGGTTTCCGAGACGTTCGTTGCGATGCCGGTGTGACTTATAAGCGGGGGATTGAGCCCCTGAGTTAGAGAAGGATCATTCGAGCGGTCGTTTGAGATTTCAGATATGAAAGTCCTCATTACATTTGCGCTCGCAAATGAATTTGCACCGTGGCGCAGGTTGCGGCGTTTCGAACGCGTTTCCGTGGACGCGTGGGATCAGACCTACGTCGCCCAGGTCGGTCTTCGCGACGTACGCGTCGTTCTCACCGGGGCGGGCCGATTCGCAACCCAGCGTGCTCTCGCTCATGCCTTTGACCACGATCCCGATGTTTGTATCGCGTCGGGCCTCTCGGGCGCTCTGAAGCCAGGCTATGCTCCGGGTGATGTTCTGGCGGCGCGCATGGTCGCTGACGTCAGAGCTACGAGACTTTTTCACAGCGACGCGGAGTTGGTATCGCGCTCGGAGGCATCCGGTGCGAAGATCGTCGACAAATTTCTGGTCACGGACCAGGTCATATCGACGGCGGAAGAGAAGCGCGCCCTAAGCACATCCGGCGATGCGGTCGATATGGAGAGCTTGTACGTCCTCGCGGCGGCCGGACAGCGGGGGATTCGGTCCCTTGCGATTCGAGCCATCAGCGATGGCGCCGATTCGAACCTGCCGCTCGATTTCGATGGTGTATTCGACGAGCGAGGCGCCGTCAGCATTCCGAAAGTTATCGGGCAGGTTGTTCGCCGGCCGGGCCGCATCGCCGGATTGATACGGCTTGCCAATGAAAGCGAACGTGCGGCGGCGGCTCTGGCGCGATGTCTCGATGCGTATATTCAGCAGATGGCGTCAGGCCCTTTGCCGGAACTTGCCAAGGCCGAGGCGCTGGCCATATGAGCCACACCGTCACGCAGGTCGGATCGTCGGAATTCGAGCCGCGCAGCGGCGGCCAGATGCGCGCCGGCGTCTACCGCGGCAAGGGTCGCGTGGTCGTCGAACGCGTGCCGATTCCTGAAATCGGCGCGGGAGAAGTGCTCTTTCGGGTGGCGGCGTGCGGCATTTGCGGCACCGACATTAAGAAGATTCACCACGGCTTTATCGAGCCGCCTCAGATTCTGGGTCACGAACTGGCCGGTACCGTCGTGAAGACCGGCCCGGGCGTTACAAAGTTCAAGACCGGCGATCGTGTCGTCAGCTTTCATCACATTCCTTGCGGCGCCTGTTTCTACTGCGAGAAGAAACTGTTCTCGCAATGCGCGGGCTACAAGAAAGTCGGGCTGACCGCCGGCTTCGATCCCAATGGCGGCGGATTCGCGGAATACGTTCGCGCCATGCCCTGGATCGTAGAGCGCGGGATGATCGCGCTGCCCGCGGACGTGACCTTCGAGGAAGCCACTTTCGTCGAGCCGGTAAATACGTGCTTGAAGGCCGTCCGCAAGGCGCGGGTCGCTCCCGGCGAGGCGATTCTCGTGATTGGCCAGGGGCCGATCGGCATGCTCCTGATGATGCTCGCCAAGCACGAAGGGGCGACGGTATATACCAGTGATCCGATGGATGGGCGGCGTGCCGCGAGTGTGCGATTCGGCGCCACGGAATCATTCGACCCCGCGGAACGAAATCTCGCGGATGAAATCCGGCGCCGGACCGGCGGGCGCGGCGCGGACACGGTTCTTCTGGCTGTGCCCAACCCGGCATTGGTCCCGGAGGCGCTGGGTATCGCGCGGCCGGGCGGACGCGTGCTACTGTTTGCTCATAACGACCCTGTCCTGCAGCTCGAGTTTCCGGCTGCGGCGGTGGGAGTCGAAGAGAAGGAAATTCTCGGCAGTTACAGCGCTTCGGTCGGCGAGCAAGAGGAATCAGCGGCGCTGGTTTTCGGCCGCCGCTTGCCTTTGCGGGAGATGATCTCGCATCGCTTTCCGCTGGAGCGCATTGCAGACGCGCTGGAATTGGCGGCGCGCCCGAAACACGATACCCTGAAAGTAATGATCGCGCACGAATGAGCAGATCCGAAAAAAACGGGCACATGACGGCGGCGGTCCTTTACGGCTCCGAGGACGTAAAGATCGAACGCGTGGATATCCCGCGTCTGGCGGAGGACGACGTGCTGGTGCGCGTGGAAGTCGCGCTCACCTGCGGAACGGACCTGAAAGTCTGGAAGCAGGGTTTTCACGAGCGGATGATTCAGCCTCCCGCGCTTTTCGGTCACGAACTTTCGGGAACGATTGAAGAGAAGGGGAGCGCGGTCAACGGCGGCGTCCGTAAGGGCATGCGCGTGGTTCCCTCGAATTCCGCGCCCTGCAATCAGTGCTTCTTTTGCCGCAAGGGCCAGCCCAATCTCTGCGAGGACCTGCTGTTTAACAACGGGGCGTACGCCGAATACATCCGCATTCCGGGTCGAATCGTCCGCGAAAACATGCTGGAGATTCCCGATAGCGTTTCGTTTCTCGACGCGGCGATCGTCGAGCCTCTCGCCTGCGTGCTGCGTGGAGTCCATGAAACCGGAATCAATGATGGCGACACCGTGGTCGTCATCGGCTGCGGGCCCATCGGGCTGAAATTCATTCGCACTCTTTCGAGCCGGCATGTGCGCGTGATCGCCGTCGGCAAGCGTGATAGTCAGATTCGCGCCGCCGAGCGCCTGGGCGCGGTTGCCGCGTACGACGTCTCCAAGATCGACGACCCCGTTAGCGCGGTGCGCCAGTTGACCGAAGGCGGCCGGGGTGCGGACGCTGTGATCGAAGCGGTCGGCCAGGCGGTTACCTGGCAATGGGCGCTCCAGATGGTGCGCAAGGGCGGAACCGTCAACCTTTTCGGCGGCTGCCCGCGGAACACGGAAGTACGAATCGACCCTGCGGCGCTGCACTATTCCGAGATCGCCATCAAATCCACGTTTCACCATACGCCGCGATTCATTCGGGAAGCGCTCGATACGATCGTGCGTGGAGAGATTCGCGCCAGCGACTTCATCACCGGCGAAGTGCCGCTCGCGGACCTTCCTGGCGTCTTTCAGCACATGAAGAATCGCAATGGCGAACTGAAGACAGCCATTATTCCCTGAGCGTCTTCCAATTTTTTCGCCACGGTTCTTCCACCAACCGATTTGATGTTGCCCGCTCCCGAACTCGAAATCGCGCGAAACCTGCCGCCCGAAGGCTGCAGCGCCGAAGAAGCTCAGCACTACACGCGCTGGCTCGCCACGCACCACTACGAGAATTTCGGCGTGGTTTCCTGGCTCCTTCCCCGGGAGCTGCACCAGCATTTTTACAACGTCTACGCCTACTGCCGCTGGTCGGATGACCTCGGAGACGAAATTCCCGATCCGGCCCGTGCGCTTGAGCTGCTGAATGCCTGGGAAGAGGATCTGCGTCACTGCTGGCGTCATGGCGAGGAGCCGTCCCACCCGGTCCTCATCGCGCTGCGCGAGACGGTCCGCGCGAAACACACGCCACTTCGCCTGTACCTGGACCTGCTGCGCGCTTTTCGACAGGACCAGAAGATCCAGCGGTACGCCACCTGGGGCGATGTTCTCGGGTATTGCGCCTATTCGGCGAATCCAGTCGGGCGCCTGGTGCTCCATCTCTGCGATTATCGCGACGAGGAACGCCAGCGGCTTTCGGATTTCACCTGCACGGCACTGCAGCTGGCAAATTTCTGGCAGGATGTTTCGCTGGATCTCGAGAAGGGCCGCATCTACATTCCACTCGAAGAACTGGCAAAGCACGGATTGACCGAAGCGGACATCGTCGCGCGGCGATTTGACGCGCGTTACGTGGCGCTTATGAAGTCGTTGATAGCGCGAACGCGCGAGGTGTTTGATGCAGGGCTCCCCTTGGCCCATCGCGTCGATGGCGGACTGCGTACGGATATCGAGCTTTTCAGTCGCGGCGGAATGGCTATCCTGGACGCCATCGAAGCATCCGGATACAACACGCTTTCGCACCGTCCGTCGCTGTCGAAATGGACCAAGGTCCAATTGCTCGGTCGGGCGCTCGGCTCGCGAGCGTTTGCGCGTTCGGCTAGCTCGGAAAAAGAAAGTCCCTTGGCTCCTGCATCCTCGGTCCCGCGAGATGTCGGGCTCGCGGGATTGTCCGTCGGCGTGGTTGCACGTGAATCTCACGATGTGGCCGCATCCTACGCCGAGTGCAACCGCATCGCGCGGGCGGCTCGCAGCAGCTTCTATCTCGCGTTCTTCGGCCTCCCGAAGAACAAGCGCAATGCACTTTGTGCGCTGTATGCCTTCATGCGCCTGGTGGACGATGTGTCGGACGAGCCGGGTGATGTCGAGTCGAAGCGCCGTGGCTTGGCGCGTTGGCGGGGCTTGCTTGATGAAGCAGCCGCGGGCCACACCGAAGGCCATGCTGTTCTTCCCGCGCTCGCCGACACGATTGCGCGCTTTGAAATTCCTACCCGGTATTTCCATGATTTAATTCTGGGCGCGGAAATGGACCTGACGGTGGCGTCCTATGCTACATTCGACCGGCTCTCGGAATACTGCTACCGTGTGGCGGGCACGGTGGGGCTCACCTGTTTGCACGTTTTCGGCTTCCGCGATCCGCGCGCGCCGGACCTGGCCGAACGCCTCGGCCTGGCGTTCCAGCTCACGAATATTCTTCGCGATGTGCAGAGCGATTACGAGATGGGCCGCGTCTATCTGCCGCTCGAGGATCTCGATCGGTTCGGTGTTCGCAAACAGGATTTACGCGGGCCCCTGACGCCGCAGCTCCGCGAGCTGCTCGCGTTCGAGGCGGATCGCGTCTGGCGCTTCTATGAAGAAGGCGCTCCGCTAGTGGCGCAGGTGGATCCGAACAGCCGCGCGACTCTCTGGGCATTGATACGGACATACAGCAGCTTGCTCGCGCGGATCGAAGAGCGCGGGTTCGATGTGTTCTCTTCGCGCGTCTCCTTGTCGAGCGCCGAAAAAATCCAATTTCTCCTGACGGCTGGGATGACGGGCTGGTGGAAGAGGGATGCCCTCGCAATGCGTTCTGGTGATCGGCGGCGGTCTGGCGGGCCTGGCCTCAGCCGTCGCGCTGGCTGAAGCGGGACTCGAAGTCCAGTTACTCGAAAAGCGTCCGCACCTGGGCGGGCGCGCCACTTCTTACACGCTGCCGGACGGCACCGAAGTGGACAACTGCCAGCACGTCACCCTCGGCTGTTGCACGAATCTTGCCGATTTCTATCGCCGCGCCGGGGCCGGCGGCAAGATCCGTTTCTACGACAAGCTCTATTTCGTGGATCGCAAGGGCCGGCGCTCGACAATGGAGGCGTCGAAGCTTCCTCCGCCGCTGCACATGGCGCCTTCGTTTCTTTTCTTCGATGCGCTCACCTTCGCGGACAAGTGGGGGATCGCAAAGGCGATTCTGGCCATCGCGTGGTCGGGCGGCCGGCCTTCCGGCATTGACTCAATTTCGATGCTCGAATGGCTGCGCCGGATGAAGCAGACGCAGGGCGCGATCGAGCGATTCTGGCGCGTCGTGCTAGTCAGTGCGCTCGATGAGGAACTAGCGCGAACCGACGCGCGCTACGGAATCGACGTTTTCTGGAAAGCCTTTCTTGGCAGCCGCGGCGGCTATCGCGTCGGCATTCCTTCGGTGCCGCTCGGAGAACTTTACGAAGGGTGCCGCGAAGCGATCGCGCGTCGCGGCGGTCCTGTGCGTTTGCGCTCGGGAGTACGCGAGATTCGTATCCGGGACGGCCGGTTTGCTGGAGCGGTGTTCGAAGACGGCTCGGAGGTCTCAGCGGATGCTTGCGTCGTCGCCGTGCCGCACAACGTGTTGCTCGGATTACTGCCGAAAGAATTTGGCGAGCCCGGTGGGTCGCTCGAGGGGTTGCGGAAAATTCGAAGTTCGCCGATCACCGGCGTTCACTTTTGGTTTGATCGTCCGGTAATGAAGGAGCCGTTTCTGACCCTGCTCGACCACACGACCCAGTGGGTATTCAACAAGACGCTCTTGTACGGGGAGACCGGTGCGCGCGGTCAGTACCTGCAGCTGGTCATCAGCGCGTCGTATGATTTGGTTCCGCGCTCCCGGCAGGAGATCATTGATCTATGCAGGCGCGAGCTTGCGGACGTCCTTCCCGCCTCGAGCGAGGCCCAACTCGAAAAGGCCACGGTGATTAAGGAGATCAGCGCGACTTTTTCACCCGAACCGGGCGTGGACCGCTGGCGCCCCTCGCAGAAAACGGAAATCGCGAATCTGTTTCTGGCGGGCGATTGGACGCGCACGGGATGGCCCTCCACGATGGAAGGGGCCGTACGCAGCGGCTACATGGCGGCGGAGGCGGTCCTGGCCGCGTTTGGCCGGCCGCAAGAATTTCTGCAACCAGATTTGCCGTTCGAGGGACTGTCGAAGATTTGGGCAAAGCGAAAAATTGCGGTGGGATCCTGAGTGGACCGAATTCCACCGCGCTGACGTTGGTTGGTTGCGCAGGGCAGCGGTCACATTGCCTTTTCGTACTCTACGGGAAGTTGCCGTTTGACGCAGGGCGTTCCGGGGTATCATAGGGTAACCCCCAGGAGGATTTTCATGGAGCGGAAGTATAGGCAGCGGGGTTATTCCGACCGCGAAGCCGAAGAAAAGAAGCGTGCGCGCACGGAGCGCACCGACCGGCCGAGCGAGCCGCGTCCGAAGCAGGACATGCTTGGGCCGCGCACTCCCCGGATGGTCGGAACGGTAATGAGGGCGCGGTGTTCAAGCTGCGGTGCGGTGCTGGCTCCCGGCTTCGATCAAAACGGCGCATGCCCTCGCTGCAATTTTGAGCTGCATTCCTGCAAGCAGTGCGTTCATTTCGACACCGGGAAACAATTCGAGTGCACGCAACCGATCCCGGAGCGAATTGCGAAGAAGGACGCCAAGAACGGCTGCACGTTCTTCGAGTTCCGCATGACGGTGGAAAAAGACACGTCGCCCGTAACCTACGCCACGAACGCCGCAGCTGCCGCTCCTGTGGCCAAGCCCAACGACGCGCGCACGGCCTTCGAGAATCTCTTCAAGAAGTAGTTACTTTCAAATTTCCATTCACGGTATTTCCGCGCGCGGAAGTGTGTGTGCCGTCCGGCTACTTGGGAGGAAGAGGGAAGAGCGTAGGCTCGCTCGACGGAGCGTCCGCTATGGCTTCGAGCTCCGGGTAGCGATGGCGGAGCGTCTCCGGAACATGGACCTTGCTGTGCGTCAGCATGTGGATCAACTGCAGCGCGTTGACGACGCCCTTGCCTTCGAAGTGATTGTTGGTAACCACGAATGTCGTCTTGGTGTGTGCCGCCACGTGCTCGATTCGCCGAGCCCAGGGTGCGAGTTCTTCCTCGGAGTAGAGATAGTTGTAGCGCTCATGGCTGGGCATTTCCGGATCGTCGCTGAACCACGTGTCGTCGCGGCGCCCGTGGAGCCGGACGTAACCCAGCGCGGACGTGGTGCGCTCGCCGGGCCTAATCGAGCGGCCGATTAAGGGCTGATCAATGTTGCAGATTCCGACGTGACGCGCGTGCAGAAAGTCATAGAACTCGGGCTGGGCCCAGGACGAATGCCGGACTTCAACCGCGAGCGGGTAGTCACTGAAGGTCCCGATGATCCCTTTCAAACGAATAAGATTTTCGGGCGTATTGTGAAACGAAAAGGGGAACTGCAGCAGAACGGCTCCCAGGCGGTCGACGGAGCGAAGCACGTCAAAGCCCATGCGAACCGATAGTTCGTCGGCGGAAGTGGCTCCCTCTTCATGCGTGAACCTCTGCCAGAGCTTGGCAGTGAATAGAAAATGCGGATTACCGGAGACGCGCTCGACCCACTGCGCCGCGAGTTCCGGGCGGAGGGGATTGTAGAACGACGTGTTGATCTCGATCGTGTCGAAGAATTCGGCGAGATAAGTGGCCTCATGGAATCCGCGCGGCCGTCTCGAGGGATAAACGATTCCATTCCAATCGGAGTAGGACCATCCGGCCGGGCCCACGAGGACCCGGCCGTGCTTCGCGCCGTCGGAATTGGATTTCGAGGTCATGAGCAATCGTTCGCGCGTCTCAAACCGAGCGTATGACGCTCTCCTTAGGCGTGTCAATCGGAGCGCTTGTCGCGTTCGTGGTTGCTCCGCGCATCCCGCGGCGCTACTCTGGATGTGCCGCTGTGCGTCGGTTACTTCAGGTCGCCAAAAGTTGCTCGAATGAAAATTACCTACAGTCAAATCGAAGCTGGGTCCTGCGAGTCCGTTGAGATGGAGTGCGGGCGCCATATCGACAAACTGGATCGCCTGTTGAAACGTTGCGATCCCGATCTGGTGCAGCTTCACTGCTCGCTGGGGAAAACGCCGCGCCGGACCGAGTACGGCTTTTCCTTGAACCTCACACTGCCTACCGGGTCGCTACGAGCAACGGGCCTCGGCGCGGATTCCCGCGCGGGGGCGAAGGTCGCGTTCGCCGAAATCAAGAGCCAGGTGAAGAAAAACCAGGAAAAAGTGCGCAAGGATTATGTCTGGAAACGAAAACGGGCGCGCGGTCCCCTGAAGCCGGGCGAGGTTACTTCGGCGGATTGAGCCAGAGTTTAAAACTCGCCGAGGCGTCCCGCCGGTTGCTCGTTTCTCGCGCAATAGCTAAAATCGCTTTTCGCTTGAAGCTGGCGCGTTGCGGATAAATGTCGATTGCGTGACCGCTCGGAAATCGCTATATAGGTCTTGGGTGGGCGTCGCCGGGCGTCGAAGTCAGGCCCCGTTTTCCAGAGATACATTACTGGCCTCGTCTTGCCTTTCCGTCTCGCCGTCGTTCGATTGGAGAGTGATGCGTGCCTGGTGGTCGTCACGGTCTTCAAAACCGTCGCCCCGACACTTCGTGTCGGGGGGTAGGTTCGATTCCTACCCTCTCCGCCAACTTCTACCGAGGATTCGGCGAATGGTGATCGATGATGTCGACTGACCAGGTCCTCAAGCTGACTGCGCTTTCCTCCTGCGCTGGCTGCGCCTCCAAACTCAGCCGCCAGGCTCTGACGGAGGTTCTGCGCCAGGTACCTCTGCTGAAGGACCGAAACGTCCTGGTCGGCGCGGCCACCGGGGACGACGCCGGCGTCTATCGCCTGGACCGCAATCGCGCGCTCGTGCAAACCACGGACTTCTTCACGCCGATCGTCGACGATCCGCATTGGTACGGTCAAATCTCCGCGACGAACGCGCTGTCCGACGTTTATGCCATGGGAGGGCGACCACTTACAGCGCTGAACATCGTGGGCATGCCGGCCGATATCGTGCCGCTCGAGACGGTGAACCAGATCGTGCGTGGAGGAGCAGAAAAGATTCGGCAAGCAAAATGCGTTCTGATCGGCGGCCACACGATTAAGATTCCAGAGCCGATTTTTGGGTACGCTGTCACAGGGATGGTTTCGCCGCGCCGCATGATGACCAACGCCAACGCGCGCCCCGGGGATTTGCTCGTCCTTACCAAGCCGATCGGCACGGGCATCATCACCACGGGCATCAAGCGCGGATTGACGTCGCGGGCGCTCGAACGGAAGGCCATCGAAGTGATGACACACCTCAATACCGTCGGGGCTGATGTGGCAGAGCGTGGGCTCGTTCGAGCTGCGGTGGACGTGACCGGCTTTGGTCTCCTGAGCCATTTGGGCGCGATGTGCGCCTCAAGCAAAGTGGGCGCCGAGATTTCCGCGGTGAGCGTGCCAGCGATCAGCAGCGAAGTGTTCGATCTCATTTCCGCCAATTGCATTCCCGGCGGTAGTCGCGACAATCTCTCCTATGCGAATGAATTCACGGAGTGGGATGGAGTGACCGACTCTCAGAAAACGCTGCTGACGGACGCCCAGACCAGCGGCGGGTTGTTGCTTTGTGTGCCCCCGAAAAATCAGCGCGCCGTTTTGAAGCGCCTCGCGAAGTCGCACGCGCTCTGCGCCGCGGTCATCGGCCACATCGTGCGTTCCAGCAAACCTTGGATACGGGTCAGTGCATGAAGCAGTCTGAACTGCGCGCAATCCCGGCCGTGGGAAAAGTCCTGCAGGCGCTCGGCGATACCGGCTTGCCCCGCCCGATCGTCCTCGAGATGGTGCGTAGGGAACTCGCACAGCTTCGCAAACGGAAGTCGGTTCCTGCGTTTGATGCCGTGCTCGCTTCCATGCGCGACTCGTTGCGCGATTTGAGCGCCTCTCGCATTCGTCCGCTCATAAACGGCACGGGGATACTCATACATACGAACTTCGGGCGCGCGCCGCTCGGACCGGACGTCATCGGCGCAATGTCGAGCATCGGATCGAATTACAGCAACCTTGAATACGGTCTGATTGGTGGCACGCGAGGCGGACGCGCGGCCTATCTGGAGCAAAGCCTTGCGGTGCTTTGCGCGGCCGAGGCTGCCACCGTGGTCAACAACAACGCCGCCGCGCTTGTTCTCATCTTGAGGCATTTCTGCCAGGCCGGGACAGAAGTCTCCCAACGCCGCGGGCGCAACGGGGCCCATCGGACTCCACCTCCGAAGAACGAAGTCATCATTTCTCGCGGCGAATTGATCCAGATCGGCGGCGGATTTCGGATTCCGGACATTCTGGAATCCAGCGGTGCGAAGCTGCACGAGGTCGGCACGACCAACAAGACGTCTCTGCGGGACTATGCCCGCGCGATCGGCCCCGAGACAGCTCTGATCTTGAAAGTGCATCGCAGCAATTTCTTCATGGGCGGTTTTGTCGAGTCGGCGCCGGCCGAAGAGATCGCGGAGCTGGCGCGCAAGAAGCGAGTGCCATTCGTCGAGGACCTCGGCAGCGGCGCCATGGTCGAAACCGAAACAATCGCGGGTCTTGAGCACGAGCCGACGCCGTCGGAAGTGATACGTCGTGGAGTTGACCTGGTCTGTTTCAGTGGAGACAAGCTGCTGGGCGGCCCGCAGGCCGGTGTGATCGCCGGCAAGGCGAAACTGATCGCTGCGCTCAAGAGCGATCCCTTCTTTCGCGCGCTGCGTTGCGACAAGCTGATCCTGTCCGCGCTCGAGGCGACAGCTGATATCTATATGCGCGGGCAGCAGGGAATTCCGGTCCTTGAAATGGTGCATGCGCCGATTGACCAACTCCGCTTGCGTGGCGAGAGAATCAGATCTGCGCTCGACGGACTGCCGATCAAGGCGAGAGTAGGTGAAGGGAAGGCGCAAATCGGCGGGGGAACATTACCGCGTTCCGTGATTGCATCGGTCACACTCGATCTGGTCCACAACACGATCAAGGCGCAAGAGATTGCCGCCCGTCTTCGGGACCACGCGGTGCCGGTGATCGGCTACGTCGCGCGGGGCAGCGTGAAGCTCGACCTACGCACGATTTTCCCGCGACAGGATGCGGAATTGATCGCCGCCATCCGCGTCGTGTGTCGCTAGCGGAAGTTGAGAACCAAACCCATGAGCGTCCGCGAATGCGGCTCTAGACTCCTCGGTGGGAGAATCACCTGATGTCCGGCATCCGGCATTTCATTCTCGCCACCGCGGGCCACGTGGACCACGGTAAAAGCGCTCTGATCAAAGCGCTGACCGGCACCGATCCCGACCGCCTGCCGGAGGAGCAGCTGCGCGGGATCACCATCGATCTCGGTTTTGCGCACTTGGAACTGCCCGATCCCACAGACCCGACTTCATCGATAGTGCTCGGCATCGTTGACGTTCCCGGCCACGAAGATTTTGTGAAGAACATGGTCGCGGGCGTCGGTTCAATTGATCTGGCGCTCTTGGTCGTCGCGGCCGACGATGGCTGGATGCCGCAAACGGAAGAGCACCTCCAAATCCTCGCCTACCTTGGCGTCGGCCGTGCCGTGGTCGCGCTGACTAAAGTCGATCTAACGCCAGACGAGCAGAGTGCAACCGCCCGGATTCGTGAAAAACTGGGCGGGACGCCCTTCGCCGATGCGCCAATCGTCCCGACGTCGGTTGTCAACGGACGCGGACTCGACGAGTTGAAGGCTGCGCTCGCGCGTGTTCTGGCAGATGCTTCTCCGCAGGCGGATATCGGGAAGCCGCGGTTGCCCGTGGACCGAGTTTTCAAGCTTCAGGGAATCGGCACGGTGGTTACCGGCACTTTGAATGGCGGCGCGCTGCGTCGCGGTCAAACAGTCGTGATTCAGCCGTCGGGGAAGACCGCGCGCGTCCGCAATATTCAGTCGCATGGCCGCGACGTGGAAATGAGCGGCCCCGGTACGCGGACGGCCCTCAACTTGTCGCTCGACGCCGTCGAAGATATTCATCGTGGCGACGTGATCACACTGAACGATTTTGGCGGGCCAAGTAATGTTCTCGATGTGCTCATGGGGATCTCTCCCCGGGCGACTCACGCGATCAAGGATGGCGCCAGAGTCCACGCTCACCACGGAAGCGGCAACGTGGCGGCTCGCGTGGCGTTTCGCGAGGACAAGGACTTGTCTGTCGGCGAACGCGCGGTCGCGCAATTGCGGCTGGAGGCGCCGGCGTTTGTCTTTGCCGGCGATCGCTTCATCGTGCGGGATTGGGCCGAGCGCAACACGCTGGGAGGCGCCATCGTTCTCGATCCGGACGGGAACCGGAAACTGTTTCGGACTCAATTGCGTGTGAAATTCCTCGGTGAACGCGCGCAATCGCCAATGGACGTTTCGCGCTTCGTTACATCGCAAGCCGCATACGACGGCGCAACGCGCAAATCCCGATTGCTCTTGAAGTCTCGCTTCAGTATTGGCGAAATATCCGCCGCTGTCTCGCGGCTGGCAGCCGCAAGTTCGGTCGTCCTTGCCGGGGACTTCGTCGTGGATGCCGCCAGGTGGAAGGCTCTGAGCCGCCGTGCAACCGACGCGATTGACGAGCGACATCGAGCGCACCCGGAGCAAAGCGGTCTCCCGCTAACAGACTTGCGGGCGGCGCTTGGCGACGAATTGCCCGTCGCGGAGCTTTTAGACGATGTCGTCGCGGATTTGTGCGCGCGCGGGTTTGTGCGCGTCGGTGCGGCAATTCGCCGAGCGTCACATCTACCCGCGCTGCCTCCTCAGCTTCAGGCAGCCAGCGCGAAGATCCGGGCCATGCTAGCGGTCAAGCCGCTTGATCCCCCCTCGCGAAAAGATCTCGCGCCGGATGTCGGCTCGCAACAGGCGCTGCGGTTCTTGATTGAGACCGGGGAAGTCGTTGAGATCAACGCGGAGATCGCGATGGCTGCCGAAAGCGTGAAGCAGGCGACGGAGTCGATCCGCCGATTCATTCGGGAGCGCGGACCCGTCACGACGAGCGAACTGCGTCAAATGCTCGGCAATAGCCGGCGCGTGGCAATTCCATTGCTCGAGCGGCTCGACCGCGATGGCGTCACGCTTCGCCAGGGTGACAAGCGTTCGCTTCGCTCGTGACCGTGCTGAACCACGCGAGTTCACCGAGGGCATGATAAGCTTGGATTCTCGAATGCCGAGAAACGCTCGGGCGGAAAATCGCTAAGCCGCGCGCCCGTCTTGCGGATTATCGCTCATTGAAATAGGGGCGTAGCTCAGTGGTAGA
>Ga0116219_10001456_pt1 | contig 21886 bp, 15 predicted proteins | sample Sb_taG_4_FD_91019 | JGI IMG/M metagenome (GOLD analysis project Ga0116219, IMG submission 91019) | Peat soil microbial communities from Weissenstadt, Germany - Sb_50d_6_BS metaG | ecosystem: Environmental > Terrestrial > Soil > Wetlands > Peat | place: Germany: Weissenstadt | collected 2010-09-21
AGGGCGTGGTGCTGAGCGACGCCGACGAAGGGCATCTGCACTTTGTGCCGTTCGAAAGCTCGGTCATTTCGATGGAGACACAAACGCGGTGAGCGGCATCGTCGGAATTTTTCGAAAGGACGGAGCTCCAGCGGATCGCCCGCTGCTGCAGTCGCTCGCCCACTTTCTCGCCTATCGCGGGCCGGATGGCCGCGAAGTGTGGGCGGACGGGCCGGTCGGATTCGGCCACGCGCTCCTGCGAACCACGTACGAATCGCTCGGCGATCGGCAGCCGACGAGCCTCGACAGGCAATTCTGGATCACGGCCGATGCCCGTATCGACTGCCGGAGCGAACTCCAAACAGAGCTTGAGCAGAAGGGCCAAAAGGTCCGGAATGGCGCGCCGGATTCTGAGCTGATCCTTCACGCATACGCGGCGTGGGGCGAGGCGTGCGTCGAGCACTTACGCGGCGATTTTTCGTTTGCCATCTGGGACGCGCGGCGGAGGACGCTTTTCTGCGCCCGCGACCATTTCGGCGTCAAGCCGTTTTATTACGCCGATCTGGACCATTCCTTTATCTTCAGCAATACGCTCGATTGCGTGCGGGCCCACCCGGATGTTTCCGGTGAACTGAATGAGGCTGCGATCGGCGATTTTCTCCTGTTCGGACTCAATTACAACCTGGCGACCACGACCTTTCGCGACGTCCAGCGTTTGCCGCCCGCGCACACGCTCAGCGTTTCCGCGGAGGGATTGCGAGTTTCGCGCTATTGGACCGTGCCGATCGACGGGCGAATCCGCTACCGGCACGCCGACGAATACGTTGAGCACTTTCAGATTCTTCTGCAGGCGGCGGTGGCAGACCGGCTTCGCATCAGCCGCGCCGGAATTTTGTTGAGCGGTGGGCTCGACTCGTCTGCCGTTGCGGCAACCGCGCGCGAGATCGCGGGGCAGCCGGCGGGAACGATGGATCTCCGCGCGTACACGATTACGTACGAGACATTGCTTCCGGACCGTGACGGCGAGCACGCCCGCAAGGTTGCGGAGTTCCTTCACATTCCGCATCGCTGTTTGCCCATGGACGATCTGCGGCCCTTTGAGCGCTGGGACGATCCGGAATTGAGGTGGCCAGAACCCGTCGACGATCCGTTTTTCGCAGGCTTGTTCGATCAGTTCCGAATGATTGCGGCGGATTGCCGCGTTGTGCTCGAAGGCGAAGGCATTGACAACCTGATGATCTTCGAGATGTGGCCTTACGCCAAGGACCTATTGAGGAACCACGAGTGGATGCCCTTTTTGACGCAGGGGGCGCATTATCTGCGCCTTCGACGCTCGCCGTGGCGCGGCCTGCGTCGTCGCATGGGTGCTTTCTTCGGTAGTAAGTCCAGCGGACCAGGCTTTCCAGGGTGGTTCGCGCCAGATTTCGCTCGGCGCGCGGACCTTGCGGGGCGTTGGAAGGAAGTGAACGATACTCAGCCGTCGGCGACTCACCCCCTGCTTCCCAAGGCTCACGCGTCCCTCTCGCAGCCTCAATGGTCCCAATTTTTCGAGCTGGAGAATGCGGGCGTCACGCGCTGCGCGGTCGAAGTGCGCCATCCTTATCTCGATTTAAGAATTTTGAACTACGTACTCGCCCTTCCTCCTTTCCCCTGGACGTTCGAAAAGACGCTTCTGCGCGAAGCCATGGTGGGCCATCTGCCGGAGAGCGTCCGGCGGCGGCCGAAAACGCCTCTGGCAGGCGACCCCTTTGTGGAGATACTTCAGCGGAAGGAGTCAGCCTGGCTGGATCAACCGCACTTTGGCGATGAAATCGAACGCTACGTGAATCGCTCAGCGATACCCGCATTGTGCGGAGAGCGAGATTCCCAGCGCGCTGATGTGGCGATTCGGCCGCTCTGTCTCAACTTTTGGTTGCAGTCTGTGCGGAGAGTCCGGTATAACTTGAGTGCGGAGGTCTGTAATGGATAAGTCCGTTAAACGGGATCTCAAAAAGCCCTATTCACCTCCCCATCTGATCGTACATGGCACGGTTCGCGATCTCACTCAGGCGTTGATAACGGGACCTGCGAAAGATTCGGGGAAATTCCCGCACACTCACGCAACTCGAGTGGGTTAATTGGTTTGCAGAACGCGTACTCTGTTTACGGCCTCCTCCTCCGATCAGACCGCCCTATCCCCAGCCTGGACGTTGCAAAATGCCCCGATGGACCAGCCGACGTCGAAATTCACCTAGGCGCCGCACCTGATACTCAAGATGAGGATTCCTCTCACACAGATACGCTTTTTTTCGTCAGCTCCGATTTGGTCGAATCGGGAGAGCCTTCTCTTCGAATTTTGAAGGTGATGGACGGGGCGTTTCTGCGCATGGATTATTTCGATGGAATGCAGTTCTGGTTGAAACCGGATGGGACGGGGGTCTGGGCGCGTTGGCCGGAAAGCTCATCGCTCGAAGATGCGGCCATGTACCTCATGGGGCCGGTACTCGGTGTGGTGCTTCGGTTGCGCGGCATAACTTGCCTTCACGCGAGCGCGGTCGCATTCGGAGACCGCGGCGTAGCTTTCGTTGGCGACCAGGGAGCCGGAAAATCCACAACCGCTGCGGCGTTCGCACGCCGCGGACACGACGTTCTATCAGACGATATTGTCACCATCGTGGAGCGTGATGGAGCGTTTTACGTGATGCCCGCGTATCCGTATCTTTCCTTGTGGCCGGATTCGGTCGAGATGCTCTTTGGCTCCGAAAAAAGCTTGCCGAGCCTTTCCGAGACCGTTGAGAAGCGAATGCTTGCACTGCCTACGAACCACCTGCGACTCGCGGAGCAGCCTCTTCCGTTGGCTGCAATCTTCCTGCTCGGCGAGAGAAGCTCTGATCCCGCAGCGCCCTTGCTGGAGGTGCCGACACCGTCAGAGTGCCTGATGTCTCTGGTCGCCAATTCCTACGCAACGCGAATCTTGAATGAAGAGATGCGAGCACGAGAGTTCGCCCTCCTGGGCCGGATGCTCTCGGCCGTGCCCGTCCGGCGCCTGCGCCCTTCTGCGGATCCGTCGCGAATCAACGTCCTTTGCGACCGGGTTGATGCGGCATTCAGGGATCTAGAGGTTCATCCATTGCTGGCTCGCCAATCGGCCTAGCGACCGGCCTGTTCTAAGGCTGCCCCCACTTGGTTCACATCTGCAACATGAATGTACGTGTGTCGAACCGTTTCCTATTCGGCACACATGCAACTATTTCCCGTTTTGGCGCTTCCATCTATGTGTCAGCATGGTACCGTCACTATCAGAACTGCACATAAGGACCGGAATAGCGGGTAACGGAGCAAAGATCTTCTGAGGAGGAAGTCCGAAATGAGAAAACTGCTGGGGCTCATGACATTTCTTATGCTGGCCAGCCTGCCGACTATGGCCCAAGACACGCCGGCAGGAGAGGTCGGCGGTGGTTACACATTCCGCTCGTATGGCCTCCCACCCGCCGAGCAGCCGCCCTCGCGGATCAGCATGAATGGCTGGAATGTGACGGGAGACTATAATTTTAACCGGTGGCTTGGTGTGGCAGTCGACGGGGACTGGACAACCAACTCCACGGACGGCGCAACGACGCACATCTCCACGGCCATGATTGGCCCCCAAATCTATCCCCTTGGCCATCACAGGTTGACTCCTTTCGTCCATGGCCTGGTTGGCGCCGGGCGTTACTACATCAATGTTCCGGGTTGCGGGTGCTTTGGTCCGAATTTCACTGACGATTTTGCGCAGTACGCATTTGCATGGGCCGTGGGTGGCGGCGTGGACTACACCGTAGTGCCACATGTGGCTGTCCGCCTTGGGCAGATTGATTTCGAGCAGGTACGCTTCGGTCTTCAGGACTTCCAGAGCGGCGCGCAGCCGGCTCAAAATAACTTTAAGTACTCGGCCGGGATCCTTTTCCGCTTCTAGCAGAAGACCCCTTCACTCCTGAACGGGCCGGGCGCGAGAGTGCCCGGCCTTTTTCTTTTCTGGAAAGCGCGATCTTGCGATACCCTCCTTCGGCCAAGACTTGAACGCGTCTCGAAACGAGCTGGCGAGGCAATCCAACCCCGGCGGGGTGTTTGGCCTTCCAAGCAACGACGCTACGCGCTCGAATTCCCGAGGAGGCTGCTGGAGATGAGGAAGCTTTTGGTACTTTGCAGTTTGCTTGCGCTGTTCGCCGTACCCGCAATGGCGCAAGACCAGCCGCCCGCTCCACCTGCTGACCAGAACAACCCGGCTCCCGCCGAACAGAACAAGCCGGCCGCGGCGCCCAGCGAGGCACCGAAAGCGGTGAAGCGCACATACCCAGCCCCGAAATGGGTAATCTCGGGAGGTTTCACGTACCGCACCGATTACGTCGACCCCGCTTATACACTGGGCATGATCGGAGGATATGGCAGCCTCGAATATAGCCTCAAGCGCTGGCTAAGCGTCGAGGGTGAAGGATTGGGAGTGAGGGGCGTGCTCAGCGCCGCACAGCTTGGCCCTCCTGCGAGACCCTTGAACATCTTCACGTTTGTGGCCGGACCGCAGATTTACCCCTTGGGCCACCGCAAGCTTGCGCTGTTCGGGCACCTCCTGGGGGGCGGTGGCGCCTACGTCGAATCGGTTCCCGCCTTCAGCGGTTTCGGCGCCAACACGATCACGCATTTCACGTATGCGTGGGAAGGGGGCGGGGGGCTTGACCTGAACTTAAAACCTCACTGGGGTATCCGTCTCATTCAGGTGGATTATTCGCACGCCAACTTTTTGGGTTTGAACACGGGTGCGGGGGGCAAGCGCGTCTCCGTCGGCATCACCTACCGCTTCGGCAACAAGTAACGATCCGGCTGACAGCATTCTGAGGTGGGTCCGTGCGATCGCGTCCGCGTCGACCGATCACGCGGAGAGGTCACGCGCGATGAAGACTGCAAAATTGCTGGATTCAGAAATATCCTGAGATCAATTTAGAATCAGATAAGAAAAGCACCCCGGATGGCTAGAAAAAATGTCCGCTACCGAGATCGTAAAACTTGTTCCAGCAGTTCGCGCGCTCACATAGGGCTGCTGCGGCGTCGTATTGCAGGTCACTCCCAGCTTGGTGCTTAAGGAACTGTCGAACGTCACGACAATCTGACTGTTGGCCGTCACGGCGGTCGTGTCCACAACCACGGTCGAAGAGGCTGCGGCGATTGCTACGCTACCTGCTGACGCCGAGCCGCACGCCGCAGGGGATGCAGAAGAGCTGCAATTCGTCCATGTGTTGTAGCCACTCGCTCGCGCACTTCCATTTACGTCGAGATTGAACTGGGGATTGGTCGTATTGACGCCGAGCGACGTCGGTGTGAAGCGGTGCTGTGACTGCATCAAGTTGATTCCAACGCCAGAGTAGCCCGCAACTGTAAAATTGGAGCCCGTGTCCTTGGCGCTCGTTGCTCCCGCTCCCGAAACGTAGTGTGAAATGTTTGCGCCGTAAATGGTCGGGGTCGTATTGCGCACCACGCAATAGCCGACGATGGTTCCAGGGTAAAGTGCGACTGGATCGGTCCATGAGATGTTCACTGTGTTTTTTCCTGTCGTTGTTGTCGCTCCGCTCGATACGAGGGATGGTGCACCAACGCCCGCTTGCGCGCACGATCCTGCGTGTCCACTAAGGACCGGGACTACGAAATAGTAATAGGTCCCGTTTGCGAGCGTGCCGCCAGATGCGGGGGTTGCCGTCACCCCCGTCGGCGGCAGCGTTGAAGAAAATCCAATATCAAGAGTTTCTTTGGTTGATTGCGTAACTTGCGCTGTGTATCCGTAGCTCGCGCCATCGGCGAACATTGCCCCCATCGCTGGGTCGAGTCCGAACATCGAAAAACTCTGCCCTATCGGAGTGAGCCGAAGGGCTGGACCATTGCCGTATTGCCCGTCATTCAGGTAGGTGCTGAGTCTCTGCGGATCGGACGTGTTCACGGTGAAGTCCCAGCCGCTATTCCGATTCTGTATGGATGCTGGGCCGGTTGGATTTCCATTTGCATCGAATACGCCAGTATCGCAGAACACTTCGCAGCCAGTAACGGAGAGTCCGTAAATCGACGCTGTTCCAGGCGTTCCTGTGAGGCGCACAGCCGCGCCCTCCCAGAATTGACCAATCGTTTGGGCGTGGCTGATCGTGATCCCAGTTAGATACGATCCAGATGGATTGAAATTGATGACCGCCTGCTGTGCGGAAGCGGTATTGTCTGCATCTGTAAAATGCTGAATATCGATCGGCCCAAAACCGCATCCCCCAAAGGCTATATTAGCCGAGTTTCCCGTGTCATTTGTGATGTAGATGAAATCAGACGAGGTCGCTTCGCGCAGAATATTTCGGAATGTCCAGACCGTTGGGCAATTCGCCGTATTGATGCGCTGGCTATAGTGAATCGGCCCACCGGCCATCACTGTATCTTCGACATGCATCAGGTAGACAGTTGGAGTCGCGCCTGGATTTGTTTCTCCGTCCCAGATCGACACCGGGAGTGCTCCATTTGTCACTGATCCATTAAGAGATTCCCAGCATCCACCCTTCGCCCAGAAATCAAACATGTCAGTGAGCTTGAGAGGTGTATTGTCCGTCTGTCCCGTGGTCTGCGCTCGCAGGCAAGTATTGATGAGCCAAAACCCCACCGTGTTATTGGCCCAGATCGCCTGGTTGTGTCCATTCAGTCCCAAATTCTCGATTGTGATGCTGAGTTCATTTAGAAGGGAGAAGATCGGAGCGGGACTTGGGTTTGCGCCAGCAGTTACCGATATATAGGCTTGCGTTGGCTGACCGAATTGTATGAGAGGGCCATTGCCAAGTCCCAAAAGGCGCAGAAATGAACACGAAGGCAGATCGGGAGTCGTGTTCGATGCTCCCTGCGTCTGGTCGATGGCGTAATTCCCCGGAGGAAATACAACGGTCGGACGGTAGCTTTGGGCGCAAGCGGCGTTGATGGCGGCGATAACCGCAGCAGTATCGTCATTCGAGCCGTTGCCCTTTGCGCCATAACACGTCACGTCGATCCAAGGGCGCGCCCCCTGAAAGCATTTGTTTTCATTGGGGTGACTAACTCCGGGTCCTCCTAAATTCGTTTTGTTTCGCGTGTCCCCAGTATCTCGGGTCTGGACCGTGTTGCCCGCCATCCCAATGATAATGGCGTATCCAATCGGACTCAACTTTCCTGAATCGGTGATTGTAAGTGTGTATGTTCCTGGCGACGCAAAAAAAGCATAGTTTCCTCGTCCGTCACTCAAAAGTGGCGGCGTGATTGCATTTGCCAATTCGGGATCGGCATAGACCGTCACGAGAGATGTACAAGGTAAAGGGCCGGTGTAGGCTCCCGTTGAATTGTAATTCGCGGAGCTATAGGCGCAAACAGTGATCGTTGCTCCCGCCACGGCGTGACCTTGCGTGTTCTGTACCACGCTTCGATATCCAGCCGCTTGGCCGAAAGCGGGAGCGGTGAACGCCAAAAACGCCGCAAACAAAACTGCCTTCCTCAAGAAACGCCTCCCTTGGTCGTGATTGGACCACTCGTCAACCCAGCAGCCGAAAACTTGTCGAGATAGCTGGGACATCAGATCGGCAAAAGTAGCCGGATTGTGGCCCTAGATGTCCACGCTTGAATCCGCCCTGGAATAAGTGTTCCACGTCACGCCGCATCCTGCGACCCATAGAGTGTGCCAGTCGTTTAGAGTCGCGTAAATACCGATGAAGAATAACGTTCGAAGTTCCTTTGGAAAGAACTCGCCTCGGAAATATGGGCTTAGCGCCCGAGCGAACTCGAGATTACGCTTGCGAAGAGGCGAAGGCCCGTAGCAGATTACGTCTCGATGGAAATTCCTCTCGAAGGCGCGGGGCGGCGGCTCGGCGTGTTGCTGGCATCCATTGCCGCGGCCGTGCTGGTGATCTCTCAAGCCGGTCATATCTGGCTGGCACATCACTGGCTCGAGTCCGACGACGTCACGTTGATGGAACGCGGCGCTGCGCTGGTCCCCGGAGACGGAGCAGGTTGGGACCGCGTGGGACGCTTGCGGCAGTGGGATTTCGTCCACTCGGACTTATCGAAGGCGATCGCCGAATACCAGAAGGCGGTGCAGGACGATCCCCGATCGGCGCACTACTGGATGGACCTGGCAAGCGCGTACGAAGCCGTTGGAGATACTGCACGCGCTCAGGATGCATACGCGCGGGCGCAGGCCGTCTATCCGCTGTCCGCGGAGGTCGCATTCAATTACGGAAATTTTCTGCTCCGCGAGCAGGAGTATGCGGATGCTTACAAAGAGCTCCGGCAAGCGGTCCGCACCGACCCCACTCTTTTGCCGCTGGCGATCTCGCGCACGTGGCGCTCGAGCGAGGACATCGATCAGCTCCTCGACGAGGTGCTTCCTCCCGATGCGGATGCGTATTTGCAGGCGCTCGATTTCTTCGGTTCGGCGCACAACGCGCAGCCGGGCCTCGCAGTCTGGCAGCGCCTGGTCGCGCTCGGGAAACCCTTTCCGCTGACGCGCACGTTCGAGTTCCTGGACGAGCTGATTCGCGAAGACCGCGCCGACGATGCCGGCCGCGTGTGGCTCGAAGCGCTGGCTGCGGCGGGCCTGGCTCATGAGAAGTCCGCCAATGGATCGGTGGTTTGGAATGGAGATTTCGCCGGCGATCTTGCAAACGGGGGCCTGGGCTGGCGCTGGAATCCGTATCTTGCCGGCGTGACATTTGGTATCGATCCGCATGCAGCTCCCGACGGCGGGCGGGCCTTGCGGCTGGACTTCAGCGGCGGAAGCAACATTCCCTTGGATTCACCGTTTCAATACGCCGCGGTCGAGCCGAATCAGAGCTATCGCTTCCACGCGTATATGCGCACCGACAAAATCACGACCGAAAGCGGCCCGAGGTTTTCCATCACGGATCCGAATCACGCGGGAGCGGTGAACGTGGCGACCGACAATTTCATCGGCTCGCACCCGTGGACCGCAGTGGAGGCGGATGTAACAACGGGACCAGCGACACATTTTTTGCTTGTCCGGTTTGCGCGGACGCCCAGCCGGCTCTTCGACAACAAGCTTGGCGGGACGGCGTGGATCGCCGATGTATCGCTCCTTCCATCCAGCGCGAGCGCGGGGCAGCCATCACGATGAAGCTGCTGCGCATCGGATTGTGTCTGCTGGTCGCCTTCAGCGTGCTGTCCTTCGGGGCCGTCGAGGTGTGGTCGCAGTCCGTTCTAGAAATTGTCACGGCAGTTCTTTTCGTCTTTTGGGCGATCCTGGTCTATCGATGCCCGGGCAGCGCGATTGCGTGGAACCCGGTAACTTGGCCTGTGCTGGGCCTCATCGCAATCGGTTTGCTTCAGCTCATGTTTCATGGAACTGCGTATCCGTTTCTCACGCGCACGGAATTGCTGAAGCTATTAAGTTATCTGCTCATCGCCTTTCTGGCGGCCCAGGCGTTCCGGACGCGCGCGGAGCTGTCCAGGCTGGCGTGGTTCATAGTTGTGTTGTGCTTCACAATCTCACTACTTGGCATCATTCAGCATTTCACGTCCGGCGGCACGATTTATTGGGTGCAGGAATTCAAGACCGAGGGTGATCCCTTCGGGCCGTTTGTGAACCGCAACCACTTCTCGGGTTTCGTGGAGCTCACGCTGCCGATGGGTCTGGCGATGATGGCGTTTCGTGGCGTTAAGAGAGATCTGTTTCCGCTCACGACTCTGCTGACGATCGTCCCGATCAGTGCGGTGGTCCTCACAGGGTCTCGCGGCGGAATCATCAGTCTCGCGTTCGAGGTGGGAGTTCTCGTTTTGCTGGTGCGCAGCCGACACGGACTGTCCTGGAGGAGCCCGCGCACGATCGCTTTCGGGGCCGTGGCGCTGGTGGCGCTGGCGCTGATCGCCTGGGTGGGAGCGGGGCGAGCGATCGAGAGACTTTCAAAACTGAATCCTCACGAGGTAACACTCAACCGCCGTTTTTCGATGGCTCGCGGAGCCGCACACATCTTTCTGCACCATCCAGTCAAAGGATGCGGCCTGGGAACGCTTGTCGACGTGTATCCGCTCTACGAGACGGTCTACGACGGCAAGCTTGTCGATCACGTCCACAACGATTACATGGAGCTACTGGCTGAAACGGGGCTTCTGGGCGGGCTGTGCGGCGCAGCTTTTCTGTGGGTGTTTTATCGGGAAGCGCGAAGGAGTTTCGGGGCGGAACAGAGTCACTTTTCGCGCGGCCTGCACGCCGGGGCGATCATTGCGGTTAGCGGACTACTGCTCCACAGCTTGGTGGATTTCAACCTGCATATCCCTTCCAATGCTCTCCTCTTTGTGCTGCAAGCCTTTATTGCAACATCGCCGTCGTTGCAAAATAGTTCTCCGGAGATCAAATCCCATTAGAACGATCCGAAGTCGGATGCTCGGCCCCCCGGGCTACAGACTCGGCATCGGTTTCTCGCACAGATGATGATACTGAGCGCCCAGCGGCAGGCGGGATAAGAGTTTTTCGAATGGCCTGAATGCACTGAGAGGCCGCGGGAATACGAAGTGGAAATCGGTGACGATGATCGAGAAGCCTTGCGAACGCAACAGGCGTTTCGCTTCGGCGGGAGGCAGCGGGATGGCATCTCGGTCGAAGACGCACCGCGCCATCACATGACGGGTTCCCGGATTCCAAGGATTATTCTCCCAAAACGAAAATAGGCCCCCCGGATGAAGCGAATCGAAGACGAAGCGCACCGCCATTGCCCGCTTATCGAGGGGAATGTGATGAAAGACTCCATTGCAGTAGGCGAGATCCACGGCTTCGGAGGGGCGATATTCGCCAACTGTGCAAAATCCGATTTGATCGGATGAATGATTTCGGCGCGCGACATCCAGGGAGCGCAGAGAGGTGTCGACGCCAATCGCAGTTTCAGCTGCGAGGGTCTCTAGCAGCAGCGGAGTGGTTGCTCCTGTTCCGCAGCCGTAATCCAACAAAGAGCGCGAAGTCCGACCGATCCGGCGTACACACTCCGCCAGCCGCTTCACACGTCCCCGGGCAAAATACTGGCGATCCTCCCCGGACGCCGCAAGCGCCTCGCCCAGCGCACGGTCATAGGAATCCGCAAAGGAATCGAAATCAGTCGTAGTCTTCACCGGCGACCCATGCCGAGAACACTGACAAAGAAGCTTGAGAGAACGATTTCAATTCCGAGGGTGAGCGAGACGAACCCGGGGATGACGATGCGAAGCGTCTTGTCGGGATCCAACGGGCCGAAATGATGAGCGCGCCAGTAGCTGAGACCAAGTATCCAGGTGCCAGCTCCAGCCAGGATCAGCAGGCCGCCCAAGACTAAGCCTGTTTCGAGCTTCACGAAACGGAAAGCGGTGTTCAATCGAGGGTCTTCCGGCAGCAGGCGCTCCGTGATTGCAAAGACCTTCGTAAAAACCGCGAAATTGATGGACTGGAAACCGATGAGGATTGCCATGGCGCCAAACAGCAGCGTGTCGTAATCGAAAGTCGCCGTTCCAACAGTGCGAGGCCCGGGAAGCAACCACAGGCTAATCGCGATCCCGAATAGGAATAGGAAAATGCCCGGATAGAGAAATAGCCATCGGGGGCTGTACAGCAACAGGAAGCGGAGATAACGCCAGCCGTCACGCCAGGTCCTAAGGTGGGGTGGGCGGTCGCGGCCATCCGGCGACAGCACCGTCGGTATCTCTGCGATTTCCAGGTTGAAGAGCGTAGCCTTGACGACCATTTCAGTCGAGAATTCCATCCCGGTCGTCCGGAGTTCGAGCCCATCGATCGCATCCTTGCGAAACGCGCGTAGGCCGCATTGAAAGTCGCCGACGGGACAGCCGAAAAAAAGGCGCCCGAGCCAGCTCAACACGGGGTTTCCAAGAAAACGATGCAAGAAGGGCATCGCACCAGGGCGGATATCGCCGTGAAAGCGATTCCCCATTACGAGGTCATAGCCCTCGTCCAATTTGGCGACGAAGTCCCCGAGTTGGGTGAAGTCGTAGCTGTCGTCCGAATCACCCATGATGACGAATTTTCCTCGTGCGGCGGCGATCCCTCCCCGCAGCGCGCTGCCATAGCCACGCATCTCGATCGGCACGACGCGCGCGCCGAGCGTTTCGGCAAGAGTTTGCGATCCGTCGGTACTGCCGTTGTCAGCCACGATCACTTCGCCGCGGATCCCAAGCCGCTCCATCGTGGCCTGAGCTTTCTTGATGCACTTGCCGAGAGTCAGGCTCTCGTTCAAGCATGGCATCACAACGGAGAGTTCAAGAGCAGTCGAATCAATCGAGCGCTTCTCGCCAAACTTGGACGAAACAGCATTCTCGAGATTAGCTGTACTCTCGGGCGTCACGTCATCCTCCAACACGTGCGGGGTGCACGCTTCACTGCCGCCGGGGCTTTCTGCCCCTATGAATCAACGCAATCATACTGTATGTGCAACCGGAGACACATCCCCAAAGACCTGCCATCGCGTCGATCACGAACGGAGCGCGCACAAGCGGTGGCCGTGCTGGCCTAGAGTGATTTTAGGTCTAGCACACGCGCGTTTTTCACGACTCCACGAATCATTTGGCCAAGGAACATGGCGGTTTGGCGGCAGGCTGGTCTGGACAATCGCCGGGCCTCGTCTATTTCGCTTTCCCTTTGCGCTTGCGGAAGAGAATCGACATGCGCCCTTCGAATACTCCCTTACCTAACCGTTGACAGTAATGCATGCAGTCATCCATAGTGTTTGCGGGGTCATCTCTAAAGATGTTTGTCACCGTCCGCGGGGTCTCGGACTGGCTTCGGGCGAAGCCTTATTGGTTTCTGCCTATATTCATCGCTGGAGTTTTGTGCCCGGCGTACGGCCAGACCAAGTTCGAAACCCAGCAGCAGACCAACGACAAGATACAGCAACTCGCCACCGTGGCGAGCACGCGCCCACCGGACCGACCGGTGGGCAGCGGTGATGTGTTGCAGGTGGATGTATTTGACGTTCCGGAACTTTCGCGCCAGGTGCGGGTTAGCGATTCGGGTGATATCGGTTATCCACTCGTCCCCGGCAAAATCTCCGTGGCCGGCATGACCGCGTTCCAGGTGGAATCGAAACTGGAGCAACTGCTGGTCGAGAACGGACTGGTGGCGCATCCGCAAGTTTCCGTTTTCGTCAAAGAACAGAACAGCGAGCCGGTTTCGGTTGTTGGGGCGGTGGCGCACACGATGGTTTACCAAGTATTGCGTCCCACGACGTTGCTCGAGGTTTTGTCAGCTGCGGGCGGGATTTCGGACGACGCGGGGAGCGTGGTGATCGTGACGCGCCCGATTCACTCGGACGCCCCCAGGACCGAACCAGCCAGCGCGACGAACGAATCGGCCCCGGACGAGCAGAAGATTACGATTCGACTGCAAGACCTGCTCGAATCGGGCGACTCGGTTTACAACATCCCGATATACGGCGGCGATACGGTTACCGTGCCGCACGCGGGCATCGTGTACGTTCTGGGGTTTGGCATCGCGCAACCCGGCGGATACGTTTTGCAAAGCCACGGCGAGCAAGTAACTGTGCTCAAGGCTGTGGCGCTGGCTCACGGTTTAACTGGTTTCGCAAGAGCGGACGACGCCGTAATCATGCGCACGAATCCAGCCACCGGGGGAAGGGACCAGATTCCGGTTCACCTCAAGCAGATCGAGAATCATAAGGCCGACGATGTGCCGCTAAAATCAAACGACGTTCTATACGTGCCGGACAGCAGTGGGAAAAAGATTCTGGCAAGGGGCGCGGAGGCCGCGCTGGGCGTCGGCACTGGGATTGCGATTTATCGGTCGCCGTGATCGTTCACAGAGACGGGCCTCAAGAATTTCGTTGAGCTGAGAGGGTCACCCGGTTCATGGAAGAAGCTTCTCGATACGCGATTCGCGAGCGCAGGGCGGCAGAGCCGCTAGCGGTGATCCCTGCTCCCTCGGTATTGCCCTGGGAGCAAATGCCCAGGGAACCGCATCTTCTCGATTACTTCATCATTCTTCGGAAACACCAGTGGCTGATTCTGACGTTTCTATTGACAGTTGTGACGGTCGTAACAATCGCGTCTTTCAAGATGAAGCCGGTCTATCAAGCGGCCGCGCGCGTCGAGGTGGATAAGGAATCCCAGAATTCACTCCAGTTCCAAGATGAAAATTCATACGACGCGTTCGAGGACATGGACAATTACCTCGAAACGCAGACGAAGATTCTGCAAAGCGAGACGCTTGCATTGCAGACGATCAAGTCGATGGATCTAGAGAAGTATCCAGAATTTGGCGGCGCGCCAAGCACGCTGGCGTTCGGGCAGGGGGGCGCGGCAGCGAAACGGCCGGCGATACTGGGCGCTTTCCTAGGCAGCCTCAGCGTCAAGCGAGTGCCCAACAGTCGACTGATCGAAGTGGGCTTCGAAGCCCAAGATCCGCAGCTCGCGGCTCAGGTGGTCAACGCCCATCTGCAGAATTACATCGAGCAGAATTTTCGAAGCAAATACGACGCGACCACGCAGGCATCCAACTGGCTGTCGGCGGAACTCGAAGAACTGCGCATTAAAGTCGAGAAGTCCGAAGACGCGCGCCTCGCGTATGAACGCGAAAACCAGATATGGCAAATCGACGAAAAACAGGACATCACGACGCAGAAGCTCGGAGATCTGAGCAAGGCGGTGACGGAAGCCCAGACGGAGCTAGCGGAAAAAGAAGCTCTCTATCGCATGGCGACGTCCGGGAATGTGGACGCTCTACCGGCCGCCCGGGATAACGCCGTCATTCAGGATCTGCTCAAGCAGAAGTCCGATCTGGATCAGCAGTATGCCGAAGTTGTCACCCAATTCGGCCCGAACTACCCGAAGGTCCAGCGTTTGGCCGCACAGATGCAGCAGGCTCAGGACGATCTGGCAAATGCCCGGAAGACGATGGTGGACAGCATCGCCGAGGAATACGACACGGCCCGCAGCCACGTTCAAATCCTGCAAGGTGCGCTGGACAAGCAAAAGGCGGACGCCAATGACCTGGCGGAGAAGCTTGTCCAGTACAACATTCTCCAGCACGACGCCGAAGCCAACAAACAGCTCTACGACGGCCTGCTCCAGAAACTGAAAGAAGCAGGCATAACCGCGGGACTGCGTTCGAGCAACATCCGCGTTGTAGATCCGGCGCTGGTGCCTAGCAGTCCATCGCGGCCGCAAAAGGCGCGCAACATTCTGCTGGCATTTCTTGTCGGATTAGTAGGAGGAATTGGTCTGGCGATTTTCCGGGAATATCTCGACAATACGGTGAAGTCTCCGGACGACATCGAAGCGCTGACCGGGCTGCCGTCGCTGGCCGTGGTTCCGTCCCTGCCGGCATTGAACGGCCATCGCCGCGGAAGATTTTCCCGCCTGGTCCGGGATTCAAGCCCTCAAACCGCAGGGGGCCCGCGGGTGGAGCTGCTTTCCTACGTGCAGCCGAAGTCGCAAATCTCGGAGGCCTTCCGTGCGCTGCGCACCTCGCTGCTGCTTTCACAGGCTGAACACCCGCCTCAGGTGATCCTGGTGACGAGTGCGTTGCCGCGCGAGGGGAAAACGACCGCGGCCGTCAACCTGGCTGTGACGCTGGCGCAGCTGGGCGACCGCACGCTGTTGATGGATTCGGACCTGCGCAAGCCGGGAATCCGCCGCGCGCTGAATTTGACAATCGGGAAGGAAACAGGTTTGAGCTCGTATCTCGCGGGCGTGTGCAGCCTCGACGAGGTGACGGTCCCGCATCCGACGATCAACAACTTGACGGCGCTGACGACCGGGCCGGTGCCTCCGAGTCCGGCTGATTTGTTGTCGTCGCACCGAATGCGGGAAGCGATCGCGGAGCTGCGGCGACGGTTCAAGTTCATCGTGATCGATTCGCCGCCGATCATGGCCGCAACGGACGCGGTGATTCTCTCGGCGCTCACGGACGGAGTGCTGCTTGTGGTGCGCAGCGGCGAGACGCCGAAGGAAGCATTTACGCGTGCGCGGGATCTGCTCGCGGCGGTGAAGTGCCGCTTGCTCGGCGTGGTCCTGAACGCAGTGGACTCGAGCGCGCCCGATTACTACTACTCGTATCGCTACTATCCGTACGCATACGGCTACGGATACGGAGAAGACGTCGGCAAGAAATCGGAATTGTCCGCTGGACCCGGCGAAGGCGGGGAGTCCTAGGAACAGGAGGGAATTTTGCGTCACCTGATAACCGGCGGGGCAGGTTTCATAGGGTCGCATCTGTCGGAAGCTTTGCTGCGGCGCGGAGACGAAGTTTTTGTCCTCGACGATCTTTCGACTGGGAGCGTCGAGAATGTCCGCCATTTGAAGGCACACGCGCGCTTCCACCATTTTTTCGATTCGATCACGAATAAGCACTTGCTGGCCGAGCTGGTGGATGAGGCGGACGTGGTCTTCCACCTCGCCGCTGCCGTCGGCGTGCGCCTGATCGTCGAAAGTCCGGTGCGCACGATTGAGACGAACGTATACGGCACGCAGCTGGTGCTCGATGCAGCCTCCAAGAAGAAGAAGCTCGTGTTCACAGCATCGACTTCGGAGGTGTACGGCAAGAGCGACAAAATTCCGTTTCGCGAGGACGCCGATTTGGTGCTGGGCGCTACCACGATAGGCCGGTGGAGCTACGCCGCTTCGAAAGCGCTCGATGAATTTCTGGCGCTTTCCTATTGGAAGGAGAAGCAGCTACCGGTGATCGTCGTCCGGCTGTTTAATACCGTGGGGCCGCGCCAAACCGGCCGGTACGGCATGGTGCTGCCGAACTTCGTGCGGCAGGCGCTCGAAGGCTCTCCGATCACCGTGTTCGGCTCCGGCAAGCAATCGCGATGCTTTTGCGACGTGCGGGATACGGTGGAAGCAATTCTCCGGTTGATTGCAAACGATCGGGCCGTCGGCGAGGTGGTCAACATCGGCAGCGACGAAGAGATTTCCATGGAAGGACTCGCGCGGGTCGTGAAGCAGCGAACGAAGAGCGAGTCATCGATCACCTACGTTCCGTACGACCAGGCCTACGAACCGGGGTTTGAAGATATGCCGCGCCGCATCCCGTCGCTCGACAAACTCGTGCGGCTCACGGGCTTCCGTCCGAGGACGTCGCTGGCCGAGATCGTGGACCGCGTGGTCGCACACGTCCAGTCGAAAACGGTCGCCGAGTTGGCACCCCCTGCCAGTTCGATTCCGGCCATCGCGGCACCCAACTTCTAGCGCGTGCGTTGCTGAGCTGCTTACGGCGTTTGCATCGCAAGTTGTCGTTGGAAACGGCCGTGCCAGGGTGCCGGGAAACGCCGATCGCCCGCGGCCGATATCAACTTGGCGCCATGCCGCGCGCAAGCGAGCAAAACAATGGGATACTCAAACTTCCAACTTGTGACTGAACGATGAGCACCTCCTCCTTAAGCAATCGCTCCGACGAAGCGGACTCGCGAATGCGAGCGAAGCAGGCTGCGTTGAATTTTGAAGGGCGTGGTGGGAATGGCCGCACCAGCACGACGCTCTCTGTGGTCGTTCCCGTATATAACGAACAGTTTCTGGTTGAAGCAAGCCTCAATCGACTCCGCGTGCTCGGCGACTCTCCGCTGCTGGATTCGATCAAAGTGATCGTTGTGAACGACGCTTCCACCGATGGCACCGATGAGGCGATCCAGCACTTCCGCGAAGCCCTCGATTCCGAAGGAGGGGATGGAAAGTTTTCGTGGGTGTGGCTCCGCCACGAGAAAAATAGCGGCAAGGGAGCTGCGGTGCGGACCGGACTTTCGCACGTCGATACCGAGCTTGTTGTGATTCACGACGCCGACCTTGAGTACCATCCGGCGGACTTATTGAAGATGGTGGAAGTTTTTCTGGTTGAGGACGCGGATGCGGTATTCGGCTCGCGCTTCATGGCGGGCGGATACAAGCGCGCGCTGTTCTTTCGCCACGCGCTGGGAAATAAATTTCTGACGTTTTTGTGCGACGTGGTCTGCGACCTGAATCTTACGGACATGGAGACCTGCTACAAGATGGTGCGGGCCGACCTGCTGAAGAGCATCCCGCTGCAGAGCTCCACATTCGACGTCGAGCCCGAGCTGGCGATCAAACTGGCCAAGCGGGGCGCCCGGATCTTCGAGGTCGCGATCAGCTATTCGGGGCGGACGTACCGCGAAGGGAAAAAGATCGGCTGGAAAGACGGCGTGCGCGCGCTTTGGGCGATCCTGAAGTATTCGCTGTCGGATCGAATCTACGCGGGGGACGAACACGGCGGTGAGATTCTCGAGCGGTTGAACCGTGCGCCCCGCTTTACGCGTTGGATGGCGGACGTCATCCTGCCCTATGTCGGTGACCGCGTTCTCGAAATCGGTGCCGGCACGGGCAACATGTCCGTGCACCTGATGCCGCGGTCGATCTATTGCGCCACGGACGTCAACGCGCACTACCTCGACTATCTGGTCACGCTGCGATCCACGCGCCCTTACATGAAAGTCGCCCACACGGATGCGATGGATGGAGGGACTTATCCGGGCGGCCAAGCGTTCGACACTGTCGTGGCCCTCAACGTAATCGAGCACGTTGCAGACGATTCAGGCGCGCTTAGAAATATCTGGAATGCGCTCGGGGATGGCGGACAGGCGATCATTTTGGTGCCATGCGGGCCGGGACTCTATGGCACGCTGGATGAAGTGCTGGGGCATTGCCGGCGCTACACGGAGGACCAGCTTGTCAGCGTGTCGCAGCAGGCGGGTTTCCGCGTGGAACGAATCCTGAAGTTCAATCGGCCGGGCGTGGTGGCTTGGTGGTTGAACGGGCGCATCTTGCGAAGAAGGACATTCGGACTCGGCCAGATCCGGATGCTAAACGTGCTGACGCCGGTCTTCCGGCTGGTGGACTCGTGGCTTCCGCTGCCGCCGCTTTCGATCATCGCGATCCTCCGAAAAGAGGAGCGCGGCGCTACGGGGGCGTCCGATGCCGCGGTGCAATCTGATGCGAGTACGGCGTCGTAACGCGTGCTTCTATTGTGTCGACGAGCGCGTCATACCTGGAAATAAGTGCCGGTCGAGGAATTAGAGACAGCGTGCTGAAGTTCGCGAAATGCGAATGGGCATTGGTGGCTCTATTTTTGCTGTCGCTGCCGCTCTGTAATCCCTGGGTGCGCGGCGATGGCGTGGGCTATTACGCCTTTGCGCGTGCGCTTTTGATCGAGCACAGCCTCGACTTCACGAAAGACTGGCAGAGGGCCAACACAAGTTTCCGCATGGGCCGGCTTGGAGCTGACGGGCGGCCGCTCCCCACTGAATACACAGTCACAGGGCATCTGGACAACCACTTCTCCGTCGGCCCCGCCATTTTGTGGTCACCGTTTCTGATTGCGGCTCACGTGGGTGTGATCCTTTGCGACCATCTTGGCGGGCAGATTCCTGCTGACGGGTTCTCGAAGCCCTATCTGGTGGCGATGGCGCTGGGAACGGCGGTGTATGGGTTCCTGGCCCTGATGATTTCGTTTTCTCTTGCTCGGAGATACGTTGCCGAGCGCTGGGCTTTCCTTGCCACATTAGGCATTTGGTTCGGGAGTTCGCTGCCGGTGTACATGTATTTCAATCCGTCGTGGTCCCACGCTCACGCTGCGTTCGTCGTGGCTCTTTTTCTATGGTACTGGAATCACACCCGCCACGCGCGCACCTTCGCGCAGTGGGCGGCCCTGGGTGCAATTGGCGGCCTGATGATCGATGTGTATTACGTCAATGGGATCCTGCTCCTGTTGCCGCTGATGGATTCGCTCTTCGGATATCGGGCGGCCGTTAAGTCCAGCGGAGAGGAGCACGGGGGGCGTCTCTTCTTAAAGAACCTGGTCTTCGCGGCTGCGCTATTTGCGGCGTTTCTTCCCACGATGATTACGAAACAGATTATCTATGGATCTTCATTCAAATCGGGCTACGAGCACCTCTGGAATTGGAGTTCGCCGGCGCTGGTGAAGGCCTGCTTTTCAGCAGACCACGGCCTTTTCAGCTGGACCCCCATTTTGATTTTGGGTGTCGGAGGCATTTTCTTACTGGCGCACTATGACCGGAAAATTGGCGTGTACTTGATCCTGATCTTTGCGGCTACGTTGTACGTTGTCGGGTGCTACGAAAGTTGGGACGGACTTTCGTCGTTTGGAAACCGCTATTTTATTCAGCTGACGCCGACCTTCATACTCGGCCTTGCAGCGCTTTTTAATTCACTCGAGCGCGCGTGGAAGGCGCGCGGCGCCGCGTTCGTTTCTGTCAGTGCGACGACGATCCTGATCCTATGGAACCTGGGCCTCATCTTCCAATGGGGGATGCACCTGATCCCAGAGCGAGGCCCGATTTCTTGGCGTGAGGCAGCCTATAATCAGGTGGCGGTGGTTCCGGCGCAAGCCACGCGGGCAGTGCGAAGCTATCTCACGCACCGGACGGGCATGATGAACCAAATCGAACAACAAGATGTGAAACAGCTCCGGAGCCGATGAGCGAGCGAAGACCAGCGGAGATTCTCGATCGCATGCCAGACGCGCCCATCGAGCCTGGAATCGTCGTGCCATCGTCGGTTAGTGTTCCTCATGCCGAAACGCTCGGGTCTCGAATCTTTCAAAACATCGCGACTCTGATCGGGGGCCAGGGCTTCACTCTCGCCCTCACCGGGGCCTCCACGATTCTTTTGGCGCGCTACCTTGGTAGCGCGCAACTGGGGGTCTTTGGCGCTCTCTATTCGTATCTCGGGCTGTACGGATGGCTGGCAACGTTCGGACTCGAAACGATCCTCGCGCGCCAGGTGGCACAGGATCGCGCGCGTGCAGGCAGCATTCTGCTGACGGGTGTATGCGTCGGCGCTCTATTCGCGCTCGGATCGACCGCGATTGCGCTGGCCGCCGCTCCGTACCTTGGCTACGAGGGTGCGCTGCGCGTGCTGATGGCGTTTGCAGCCATCGACATTCTGCTGCTCGCGCCACTCCGTTTGCCGGGAATCGTGTTTCAAGTGGACTTGCGGCAGTGGTATGGCGTCGGCATCAGCATCGCGCGGCAATTTACCTGGTTGCTGGTGCTTGCCGCGCTGGCGGTGGCCCGGGCGAGTCTCTTTTGGATTATCGTGGGGCGCTCGGTCTGCGCGGTGCTGGAAGTGGGGCTCATTTTTTGGGCCGTCCACCGCAAAGGCTACCTTGCCCGGCCGTGGCGCGTGCTTGGTGCTGAGGCCAGGAAGTATCTCAAGTATGGATTTCCCGTGGCCGTGAGCGCGCTCGCCGTTGGCGTCTACCACCGGATCGATCAGGTGATGCTGCACAACATGGTGAACGATCAGGTGCTGGGCAATTACGTGGCCTCTGTACGTCTGGCGGAGCTGGTGAGCATGTTTCCGATCGCGGTGATGGCGTCCATGTTTCCGGTTCTGGCTCAGACGGCCGCAGACGACGAGCGTTTTCGCCACTACCTCCGGTTGAGTTTTCGTTCGCTGATGGCCATCGCGTTTGGACTGTGTACTCTGTTGACGCTCTTCTCGGGACCGATCGTGCATCTACTCTATGGGTTGAAGTATGCCGCAGCCGGCCCGCTGCTTGCGGTGCTGATCTGGTCGGAAGTACCCGTTTTTTTCGGGGTCGTCATGTCAAACGCGATGGTGGCAAAGCATCTCCAGAATTACCTGCCGTTTTCAACTGTTGTAGGCGCCGCAGTGAATGTGTTGCTGAACTTGGTCTTGATTCCGCACTGGGGAGCAATGGGGTCCGCCTGGGCGACGAATATTAGCGAGTTGCTCGCGGCGGCGCTCCTTCTCCTGGCCTTTCGGGCGACTCGCCCGATCGTTTGGCTTGGATTTCGCGTCGTGGCTGCGCCAGCCTTGATCGCGTTTCTGATTGTGGGCACGCTGTATGTCTTATCTCCGCCGACGTTCATTGCGCTGCCGATTGTGATTGTGTCCTATAGCCTAG
>Ga0116219_10001457_pt1 | contig 21880 bp, 21 predicted proteins | sample Sb_taG_4_FD_91019 | JGI IMG/M metagenome (GOLD analysis project Ga0116219, IMG submission 91019) | Peat soil microbial communities from Weissenstadt, Germany - Sb_50d_6_BS metaG | ecosystem: Environmental > Terrestrial > Soil > Wetlands > Peat | place: Germany: Weissenstadt | collected 2010-09-21
GATGGTGCCGCGCCCCGACATGTGTGCGGTGGAGGCGCAGCGCACCGTTTCGGAGGCACTCGGCACCGCCATGGCGGCGGGTTACAGCAGACTGCCGGTCTATTCGCAGAACGTGGACAACATCGTCGGCATCGCGTACGCGAAGGACCTCGTACGAGCCGAGCGCGAGCACCATCGGCACAAGCACGTTGCGCAGTTCGTGCGGGAAAGTCATTTCGTGCCCGAGACGAAGCGAGTCTCACGTCTCATGCGCGAGATGCAGGAGAGGAAGTACCACATGGCGATCGTCGTGGACGAGTACGGAGGCACGGCCGGGCTCGTCACGCTCGAGGACCTCATCGAGGAGCTCGTCGGGGAGATCGTCGACGAGTACGACGTCGAAGATCCTCCGGTCGAGCGACTTCAAGACGGGGAGTTGTCGGTGGCGGCGCGCCTAGACGTGGACGAGCTGAGCGACCTCGTTCCGGCCGATCTGCCCGAGGGGGACTGGGACACGGTCGGAGGTCTGTTCTTCAACCTGCTCGGGAGGATCCCGAGCGAAGGGGAGTCGGTCGAGGTGGGCGGCATGCGGCTCGTCGCCGAGAAGGTTCAGGGGAACCGGATAGGACGTATCAGGGTGGTGCCTCTCTCGTCGCCATCCGAGCAAGCCGTGGGTAACGGCGCACCGGCAGCGCACGACTGAGAGCCGACGTCACCCATGGGCCAGGAGCCCGAAAAGAAGTTTCGCTCGGGCTTCGTCACGGTGGTGGGCCGTCCGAACGTCGGCAAATCGACCCTCGTGAACCTGTTGCTCGGCACCAAGGTGACGATCACCTCGCCACGCCCCAACACCACCCGGCGAGCAGTGCGCGGAGTGCTCCATCGACCGGGTCTCCAGGCGGTGCTCGTGGACACACCCGGTCTTCACCGTCCGCGCAGCGCACTCGGAAAACGCCTCAACGAGCATGTGGAAGAAGCCCTCGGCGACATCGACGTGGTCGTCGCGATGATCGATGCGACCGCCCCGGTCGGACCCGGAGACCGCCTGGTCCTCGAGCGGGCCGGCGCTTCTTTCGAAGGTCGCGACCTTCGAGGTCTCCTCGTTGTGGTGAACAAGATCGACCGAGCTTCCCGGGCTCAGGTCCTCGCGCAGCTCTCCGCCGCTCACGATGCCCTCGAGGAAGGGCGAAAGGGGAGCTCGGAGGTCGCCGAGTACTTCCCGGTCTCTGCGACCACCGGACGGGGCATCGATGCCTTACTCGCTGCCGTGCTCGAGAGGCTGCCCGAGGGACCTCCGTACTTCCCCGAGGACATGCTGAGCGATGTTCCCGAGATGTTCTGGGTGGCGGAGCTGGTGCGTGAGCAGCTGCTCGCAAAGGTGCGCGACGAGCTTCCCCACTCGATCGCCTGTCGCGTGACCGAGTGGGAGTGGCCGCGGGTGAGAATCGAGATCCTGGTCGAGCGCGAGTCGCAGAAGGCGATCGTGATAGGCCGCGGCGGGGAAGTGTTGAAGGAAGTGGGCACCGAGGTGCGAAAGCAGCTGCCCCCGGGTGCATTCGTCGAGCTGCACGTGAGCGTCGAGAAGCGCTGGCAGGACCGTCCCGAGGAGATAGAGCGACTCGGCTACTGATCCCGTTCCGATCGCGCTGGACGATGCGAGCCCATCGACGACAGGAAGTCGAGGACGTCTTCTCGCCTGGTGGTGAAGCGCATCGGCGGCAAAGCGCCACGCAGAGAGCGGCCGTATCCCGCGGTGGCAAGCCTTCGGTCCAAGACGGCCACCACGCCGCGGTCGGTGGAGGAGCGGATCAAGCGACCCGCCCCTTGGGCGAGAAGGGTGGCGGCGCGCGGTAGGTCGACCAATCCGAATGCTCGTTCTCCTGCCCTGTCGCGCCGAGCCTGTAGCAACGGGTCGTCGGGTCGCGGAAAAGGGAGGCGGTCGATGGCGACCATGCTCAAAGTGGCGCCGGGAACGTCCACCCCCTGCCAGAACGACATGGTGGCGAAGAGGCACGCCGATTCCTCGTCGCTGAAGGACTCCACGAGCTTTCTCTTGGGAAGGTCGTTCTGAGCGAGCACCTTGAACTCGAGAACCGGGCGCAGGGCGTCGACCGCGGAGCGCATCGCTCGCCAGCTCGTGAACAGAGCCAGGGTGCGGCCGCCTGCTGCCACGATGAGACGACGAAGCTCTTCTTGCAACGCCTGGTCCGCCGTGGGACTTCTGCGGTCCGGCAGGTCCGTGGGGCAGTAGAGGAGCGCGCAGCTCTCGTAAGGGAACGGGCTTCCGACGTCGACACGATCGGTCTCCGAAGCCGGAAGGCCGAGAGCTTGCTCCACGAGCGGAGGCATGGTCGCAGAGGTGAGCACGCCGGTCACCTCCGGCCACAGGCGTTCTGCGAGCACGGGACCGATCTCGACGGGAGCCAGTCGAATTGCCAGTGCCCGTCCACCCTGCCCTGCTGCCTCGACCCAGGCGACTTGGTCGTCGCCCGCCGCTTGGATCTCGGAGATGTCGTCGATGAGGTGCCCGGCCGCGAGCAGAGCGCGAGTGCGTCGGCCGGTGTCCTCGGTGTCGTCGTCGTCGTCGCGGCCGCGTCCGCCGCCGCCGGGTCCGGCTTGGGCGTGTCTCAAACCTGCGACGACAGCCTCCGTCCGGCTGTGAGCTAGACCGAGCACCCTTTCGAGCTCTCGGTCTGCGTCTGTGCGTTCACCGGACAACATTCGCCGTCCGACCATGGGCCGAAGCGCGACGTCGAGTTGTTCGGCGACCTCACCGAGGGCATCGGCACGTCCGCTGTCGGCGGGCAGCAGCAGCCCGCGGGTGGTGACGGCAAGAGCCCTGAGGCGGCCTGCAGCCAGCTCCAGTCCGAGACCGGAAGTCATCACCTCTTCGACAGCGTGAGCCTCGTCGAGGATGAGCACCTCATGATCGGGCAGCACCGCTCCTCCGCTGGCCACGTGGGTCGCGTACAGGTGCGTGTTGACCACGACGATGTCGGATGCGGCAGCGACGGCGCGTGCGTGCTCTGCGAAGCAGTCGCTTCCCGAGGGGCAGCGAAAGGCCCCCGGACACTCGCGTGGTCCGACCGACAGGGATGCCCATACGCGTGCGTGCGGCTCGAACTCCAGATCAGCGCGGTCGCCGGTCGCGGTGTGCTCGGACCATTCGAGGATGCGTCGGATCTGCGAGCCGAACCCGCTCAAGCTCTCCAGCTCGGGTGAATCGGGTTCTTCGCCTGCAGAGTCCAGGACGCTCGTCTCCGATGTCGCCGCTTCTTCGAATATCTGGCGTTGAGCACCGGAACCTCCGACCTCGACAGCTCGTTGGCGACAGAGGTAATTCGAGCGACCCTTCAACACGGCGAACGTGAAGCCGTCTCTCGGGCCTTGTTGTTGCGCAAGAAAAGGAAGATCCTTCTTGGCCAGCTGGTCCTGGAGCGCCTTGGTGGCGGTGGCGACGACCACCCGCCGACCGGACTGAACTGCTGCGAGAAGGTACGCAAGGGACTTGCCGGTCCCGGTACCGGCCTGAACGACGAGGTGGCGACCGTCCTCGATCGCCCGTGTGATCCGGTGGGCCATCTCCACCTGGCCGGTTCGGAGCTCGCCGCCGCCAGGCAGCGCACGCGCCACCTCCTCCAGCAGTGGACCGATCCCGCGATCGGTCGGTCTATGGCCCCGCATGTGGCTCGACGGTAATGCCGGGACGGGGGACGCTCGAACAGGTCGAGTGTCGTTGATCGCCGGAGGTGCCCGTGGGAAAATCTCCACCTTCGCCGGGTGACGGTGACCCAGAGGGAGCATCGGAGGGGGGCAGCGACAGTGGCGGTAGGTCCTGTCGGCCCGCGGACGAGACTTAACGGTCAGCCGAAGGGCGTGACCACGGACGCGTTGCACGTCGAGGGTCTCGACCGTGTCGTGGCCGCTCGCGTAATGGGCGTCGTCTACGTCGTTTGCGGAGGGGCTGTGGCGGTCATCGCCGCGGCAGTACCCCAGCCTGCCGGGAGCAATCTCGCGGCGATGGAAGGGATCTGCATCTCGGGTGTCGTTCTCGGGCCCTTGGTGTGGATGTTGCCGTGGGAGCGCTGGCCGAGGGTTGCAACGCTGGCGCTTGCGGTGGTCGCCCTGGGCTTCATTTCCGGTTTCGACGCGGCGTCTGCAGCTGACGGATTTCGCTATGGGCTCTTCGATGTGGTGGTGTTCGCATGGGTCGGCCTCTCCCAAGCACGCGGTACCAGCGTTGCGTTGGTCCCCTTCCTAGTAGCGGGGTACGTCGGGCCACTCGTTGCCGCCGGCCACGGATGGGACTCGGCGACTGCGTCCGTGTTCTACGCAGTCCCGTCGTGCATCGTGACCGGAGAGGCCGTCGCGTGGATGGCGGACCGGTTGCGAAGGACACAGGGAGAGCTGGTCAGTGCCCAAGAAGCCTTGGTGCAAGGCGAGAGGCTCTCGGCCGTCGGCGAGATGGCGACGGTGATCGGGCACGAGCTGCGGAACCCGCTCGGGGCTGTGACGAATGCCCATTACCTCATACGCAGCTCTCTCGGGGACCCAGAGCAGGTCGAGCAATACCTCGACGTGGCGGAAAGGGAGGTCACCAGGGCTGTCCGGCTGGCTGAGGATCTGGCCTTGTACATGCGGGAGCGCGAGCTCGAGCGCGCTCGCGTCGAGGACGGCACGTGACCAAGCGGCATGCCGACGTGCTCGTGACCGATGACGACGACGGCATCCGCAGCACCGTGGCCGCGATGCTGCGCGCCGAAGGCTTCGACGTGATCGAGGCTTCCGACGGGGACATGGCACTCGAGATGCTCGAGGAGCATCAGGTGGACGTTCTGGTGCTCGACATTCGAATGCCCCGAATGGACGGGATATCGGTCCTGGATGCGCTCGAGGTTCCTCCCGTTGTGCTCCTTGTGTCCGCATTCTCGATGGACGAGGAGATTCGCTCCCGAACCTCGGGCAAGGTGTTCAGGTACCTGAGGAAGCCTGTGGCCCCGGGTCGACTGATCGGGTTCGTGGCAGAGGCGATGGGCGAGGCCAAGGTTCGCTCCGCCGAGGGATGACCTCCCAGCTTGCCCCCTTCCGTGCCTTTTGGGTGTCCCCGGCGCTATTGTGGTGAGGCGCTTGGTTGGATCACGCAGGGCCTTGCGCCGTTGTGGGTTGACGCTTCTGTCTCCCAGGTTCAGTTGCATGCGTGGAGAGAGAGGCAAGCCAGATGGCTGAAGGCACAGTGAAGTGGTTCAACTCGACGAAGGGATACGGCTTCGTCACACCCGACGATGGTTCGCCGGACGTCTTTGTCCACTTCTCGGCTATCGAAGGCACGGGTTACCGTGAGCTCGTCGAAGGGGAGAGGGTCGACTTCGAGTCGACCAACGGAGCCAAGGGTCCGCAGGCGACGAAGGTGCGTCGCCTCTGATCAGGCGGCCTGCCGATTCAGGCCGGCCCGAAAGGCCGGCGACTCGAAGTGAGGCGGCCTAGGCCGCCTCACTTTCGCGTAACGATCCCTCACTTTCCGAAGCAATCGAGTTGCGTGTGGTCCGGCTTCCAGGCGTTGGGGTCGAGGAAGGCGAACCACTTTCCACCTTCGCAGCTCTCCCATGCGCCTCGCTTGCCATCGAAGTTCGACGTCGCATTGGGGTCCCACCAACCGATCTGGGTGGTGGTCACGGGGCTGAACGCATCCGGGCCTCCTGTCCACACACCGACGTCGCCGGGCGCACTCGTCGGCATCGAGAACGCGCCCTGCTGGAGAGTCGTCGGGTTCAGGTCAGGTCCGGCGGCCTGGTGCTCACCGGGCCGATGCCGAGAAGGTGCAGACGCCCGGCATAACCGGCCGCTATACCTCCGACGAGCTCGTGGGCACGCCCGAGCCGCAGGAAAGCCGCAAAGTTCAACCCACTGCCGGGGCTGCTCGATGCCATGCGGAGGAGCATCGTGCGCGCCGCCTGGGCACCCACCCGGCGTCCGTCGGGGCGCGAGGCCATGAGTCGACGAACCTCTGTTGCAGCGCGAGCTTCGTGACCGACCTCGTCGGCGATCACCGAGTCGATGAAGAGCGCTGTCTCGGCGTCGGCGACCCTCCGTAGCCACTTCAGCAGGTCCGAGGCGATTCCTTCCCCGAGAAGGGCGACGACGGCCGCAGCTACCTCGTCGGACTCAGGGGGAAGTCCGTGGAAGTGGTCGAGCGATGCACGAAACGGTCTCATCGCTCGCTCGGGATCGGCGCACGAAGCCCTTGTCGTGGCGAAGTTCCTCCGCGGCAATGGTGCGTCACATCCTCCGGTCGCCCGGATCGGTTGCCTGGTCCGCGAACTGCCTCGCCTCTTCGTAGGCCTTCTGCTCCCCGTAGGCCACTGCCCCCAGAACCTGGATCAACGCCGCGTCTGCCATGACCCTCCCCTCTCGACTGATGTGTCAGTCTACGAGATGCCTTTTGCGGCGTCGGTGAATCCTCCCGGCCGCCGAAAGCTGTGGGCCGCCCCGGACTCGATGAGCCCCGGTGCAGTGGGCAGGAACTAGTTTTCGCAGGTGTCTTCCCCCGTTGGTCAGGTGCTACCCGGTGGGATCGACCCCGATCGGATCCCGGCTCACGTCGCTTGCGTCATGGACGGGAACGGCCGCTGGGCGGCCAAACGGGGACTCCCGCGCACCGAAGGCCACGCGGCAGGGGAGGAGGCGCTGCTCGACACCGTTAACGGTGCGCTCGAGATCGGGATCGAATGGCTGACGATGTTCGCCTTCTCGACCGAGAATTGGCGTCGCCCACGCGACGAAGTGCGATACCTCATGGGCTTCAACGAATCGCTGCTCGTCAGGCGCAGAGACGAGTTGCACTCGAAGGGAGTAAGAATCCGCTTCGCAGGGCGTCGCGACTGGCGCGTGCCGAGGCGGGTAATAAGGAGGATGGACGAGTCCGTAGCACTCACTGCCGCGAACACCAAGATGACGCTGACGATGGCGTTCAACTATGGGGGGCGAGCCGAGATCATCGATGCCGTGAAAGCGCTCGTGGACGAAGGCGTACCCGCCCAGCGGGTCGACGAACGCTCGTTGCGATCTCACCTCTACTACCCGGAGATGCCGGACCCCGACCTTGTGATCAGGACCTCCGGTGAGTACCGCATCTCCAATTTCCTGCTGTGGCAACTCGCATACTCGGAGCTCGTGTTCACCGACGTCCTGTGGCCCGACTTCCGCAGGAAGGACCTGTTCGAGGCGGTGGCGGAGTTCCAGCACCGAGAGCGGCGCTTCGGAAAGGTGAGGGGCCGTACGCCGCGATGAGACGCAGCGAACGACGACGGGCAGATTCGTCTACTGGAACCACGGTGCGATTCCACAGCTGGCGAGATGAAGGGCTGATGAGGTGAAGGTCGCCGGTTGGTTGATCGGGGCTGCCGCGTTTGGAGGGCTCGTGGTGCTCGCGATCGCGGGCGTCACCGGCGCGATCGCCATTCTCGTGACCGCAGTGGCGATAGTCGGGATGATCGCCATGGGAAACCTGCTCGGAGGCCGGACCACGCCGAACCGTGCGCCTTACGAGGGCGACCCGGACACCGAGAGGCAGCGCTCGGACGAGGGGACTGGGACGTGACCCAACCCGAGGTGAGTGTTCGAGTCGGTGCAGTTCCCGGCCTTGGGTCACCGCGCTCGCAGAGAGGGCGCCCGTGAGCCTCTATCGGGACGAGGGAGTGGTCCTCCGCACGATTCGGCTGGGTGAAGCCGATCGGATCGTCACGATGGTGACGAAGGTTCACGGGAAGGTGCGCGCAGTCGCCAAGGGAGTGCGAAAGACGACTTCTAAGTTCGGAGGGCGTCTCGAACCACTCAGCCACGTCGCGATGCAGTGCTGGCAGGGGCGGGAGCTCGACACCGTGACCCAGGTCGAGGTCCTCGACAGCTTTCGCGAGATCCGCGAGGACCTTGTCCGCGTCGCGAAGGCCTTCACCTTGCTGGAGGTGGTCGACCAGGTGGCACAAGAACGCCATGCCAATCCCCGCCTCTACGAGACGCTCGTCGGAGCCCTCCGGGCCCTCGACAAGGCAGATTCTCCGCTGATCGTCCCCGCCTTCTGCCTCAAGGTCCTTGTCTTGGAGGGTTCGGCGCCAATGGTGGACGAGTGTGCCTCGTGCGGCGCCAAAGACGAACTCGTCGCCTTCGACATCCTCGAAGGCGGTGTGCTGTGCCGTTCCTGCAGGCGAGGGAGGGCGATCTCGCCCGACGCGCTCGAGCTGATGCGCAGGATCTTGAGCGGTGGCGTCGCCTCGGCGCTGGCGGAGCCGGCCAGTGCGTCCGCGGACGAGTTGACGGATCTGGTGACCGAGGCGATGGAGTCACATCTGGACCGTCGGCTCAGAAGTGTCAGGTCGAGCCCGACGGGTTGAGCTCCCGCTGGTTGGGCGCCACGAATGGGCGCCACGAGTTGAGCTCCACTGTCGGAGCGCCTCGATGTGCCCGGTAGCCTTGCCCGGATGGCCGAAGAGGTGGTGAAGACCGCGATCGACGAGGGTGGGACGGGGGCCGACCTCGTGGAGAAGGTCGTCAACCTGTGCAAGCGGCGGGGCTTCATCTTCCCCTCGGCAGAGATCTACGGGGGTTTCAGGTCGACCTACGACTACGGGCCTCTGGGCGTCAACATGCTGCGAAACGTGAAGGACGCCTGGTGGCGCTCCCTGGTTCAGATGCGCACGGATGTCGTGGGCATCGACGCGGCGATCCTCTCCCCGCCTCAGATCTGGGAGGCGTCGGGTCACCTTGCGACCTTCACGGACCCGCTCGTCGACTGCCGCAACTGCCACGAGAGGTGGCGAGCCGACAAGATCGAGGGCTCTTGCCCCAACTGCGGGTCGAGCGACCTCACCGAGCCCCGAGCCTTCCATCTCATGTTCAAGACGCATGCCGGGCCCGTGGAAGAGGACGCGGCAGTCGCGTACCTGCGACCCGAGACGGCCCAGGGGATGTTCGTCAACTTCCTCAACGTCCTCCAGACCACACGGAAGAAGCCCCCCTTCGGGATCGCGCAGGTGGGCAAGTCGTTCCGGAACGAGATCACGCCGCAGAACTTCGTGTTTCGCACCCGCGAGTTCGAGCAGATGGAGATGGAGTACTTCGTTCCGCCGGCTGACGCGGAGAAGTGGTTCGTTTACTGGCTCGAGGAGCGCACGAACTGGTATCGAGATCTCGGGATCCCCGAGGACAAGCTCCGTCTTCGTCACCATGACCCCGACGAGCTGTCGCATTACTCGAAGGCCACAGCGGACGTGGAGTTCCTGTTCCCTTGGGGCTGGGACGAGCTCGAAGGCGTGGCGAACCGCACCGACTTCGACCTTCGGGCCCACGCCGCTCGTTCGGGAGAGAAGCTCGAATACTTCGACCAGGCGACGGGCGAGCGCTACGTGCCGTGGGTCATCGAGCCTGCGGCCGGGGCAACGCGGACGATGATGGCCTTTCTGATCGCTGCATACGACGAGGACGAGGTGGGTGGCGAGAAGCGCACCGTCTTGCGTCTCGATCCGAGGCTCGCCCCATACCAGGTGGCGGTGCTCCCATTGTCCAAGAACGACGCGCTGGAGCCGCTCTCCCTCGAGATCCTCTCCCTCCTACAACCTCTGTTGATGTGCGACTACGACGTGACCCAGTCGATCGGGCGTCGCTACCGCCGGCAGGACGAGATCGGCACCCCCTGGTGCGTGACGGTCGACTTCGAGACGGTCGAGGACCGGGCAGTGACGGTCCGAGACCGCGACACGACCGCCCAAGTGCGGGTGCCGATCGGCGATCTGGTGGCGGAGATCAGCGGTCGCCTTCGCCGCTGAGATCGGTCTTTTGCTGCCATTAGGCTCGTCTAGTCACGCGGATTGCTCCGCAGGACACCCCTCGGATCGCCAGGAGAACACCTGATGCCCTTCGTCTACGACTTCGAACACCGCCATCGCCGGCCCCCTATGGACATGAAGGATCTGCTTGGCGGGAAAGGCGCCAACCTGGCCGAGATGACGTCGGTCCTCGGTCTGCCCGTTCCACATGGGTTCACGATAACGACCGACGCATGCCGGGCCTACTTGGGCGTCGGTGTTTCGGGACGCTGGCCTGCGGGGCTCTCGGACGAGATGTCGCGGGCAAGAGCGCGTCTCGAGAGGAAGATGGGAAAGCGCCTCGGGGATCCCGTCGACCCGTTGCTAGTGAGCGTCCGCTCCGGGGCCAAGTTCTCGATGCCGGGGATGATGGACACGGTCTTGAACCTGGGGCTGAACGACGAGTCGGTTGAAGCGTTGGCGAAGCAGACGGACGACGAACGATTCGCCTACGACTCCTACCGCCGATTCGTGTCGATGTACGCCCGGATCGTTGTCGGGATGCCGGCCGAGCCGTTCGACAACCTACTGGAGGAAGCAAAAGAACGCTCCGGTGCCAAATCTGATGCAGAGATTCCAGCGTCGGAGCTTCGCGGGCTCGTGACTGCGTACAAAGAGATCGTGCGTCGACACACCGGCCACGATTTCCCGCAGGACCCGGCCGACCAACTGCGCGGAGCCGTGGAAGCTGTCTTTCGCTCGTGGAACGGTCCGCGTGCGATCGCATACCGCGAGCACGAGGGAATTCCGCACGACCTGGGCACCGCAGTCAACGTCCAAGCGATGGTGTTCGGCAACCGCGACCACCAGTCGGGTACCGGCGTGGGGTTCACCCGAGACCCTGCGACCGGGGCGAAAGGCGCTTACGGGGACTTCCTAGTCAACGCTCAGGGCGAGGACGTGGTGGCGGGCATCCGCAACACCGAGCCGCTCTCGGCGATCAAGAAGAGGTTCCCGGCCATCCACTCCGAGTTGCTCGACATCTTCGCCCGGCTCGAACGCCACTACCGCGACATGTGCGACACGGAGTTCACGATCGAGCAGGGAAAGCTGTGGATGCTCCAGACGCGCGTGGGAAAACGCACGGGTCGCGCGGCGCTCCGCATGGCGGTCGACATGACGAAGGATCCTGCGATCCGGCTCTCGAGGTCAGAGGCAGTGCAGAGAGTGAGCGCCGACCACCTCGACCAGGTGCTCCATCCCCAGTTCGCAGCCAGGGACTACACGGTTCTCACCAAGGGCCTCGGAGCGTCGCCCGGCGCCGCCGTGGGCCGCGTCTACTTCACGGCTGACGACGCGGCGGCCGCCGCCGGCCGAGGTGAGCGCGTGATCCTGGTGCGCAACGAGACCTCGCCCGAGGACGTCCACGGGATGCTCGCGTCGCAGGGAATCCTCACCGCACGAGGCGGGCTCGTCTCGCACGCAGCTGTGGTCGCCCGAGGCTGGGGTAAGCCGGCGGTCGTCGGTGCAGAGAAGGTGCGTATAACGGGCAGCTCTTTCAGGGTCGGAAGCACCACGGTGTCGGAGGGCGATTGGATCTCGCTCGACGGCACGGAGGGCGAGGTGGTGATCGGCCAGATGGCGCTCACAGAAGCCGAGCCTCCGGCCGAGTTCACCACGATCCTCAGTTGGGCAGACGAGATCCGCAAAGGCCACTTGGGTGTGCGCGCAAACGCGGACAACGGGCCCGACGCTGCCAACGCCCGGCGTATGGGAGCAGAGGGAATCGGGCTCTGCAGGACCGAGCACATGTTCCTCGCAGAGGACCGCCTGCCGATAGTGCGACGGATGATCCTCGCCGAGTCGGCCGAGGCCGAAGCAGCCACGCTGGAGGAGCTCCGGGTCGCTCAGCGAGCGGACTTCATCGAGATCCTGAAGGCAATGGACAAGCTGCCGGTCACGGTTCGCCTTCTGGACCCTCCGCTTCACGAATTCCTTCCCGACACCTCCGAGCTGGCACTGAAGGAGGCGACCGAGGGCCTGACCGACGAGGAACAGGCTCTCTTCGAGGCTGCGAAGCAGTGGCACGAATTCAACCCGATGTTGGGCACGAGGGGCGTCCGACTGGGAGTGCTCAAGCCCGGCCTCTACGCCATGCAGGTGCGAGCACTCATGGAGGCTGTAGTCGAGAGGACTGCGGCCGGCGGCCATCCCGTCGTGGAGATCATGATCCCCCTGACGGTCACTCGCGAAGAGCTCGCCCTCGCGCGCCACTGGACCGAGGAGGCGATTGCGCAGACCGTTGAGAGCTCGAAATCCAAAGGCAAATTCGACGTCCTCATCGGCACCATGATCGAAACGCCGCGGGCCGCGCTGCGTGCCGACGAGATAGCGAAAGAAGCCGACTTCTTCTCGTTCGGCACGAACGACCTGACGCAGATGACCTTCGGCTTCTCACGCGACGATGTCGAAGGACGCATGATGGCCACCTACCTCGAAAAGGGCCTTTTGGTGCACAACCCGTTCGAGGTCGTCGATGCGACGGGAGTCGGTGAGCTCGTTCGCATCGGAGTCGAGCGCGGCCGGGCCACGCGGCCCTCGCTCAAGATCGGAGTCTGCGGCGAGCACGGGGGAGACCCTGAGTCGATCCGTCTGTTCGCAGACGCCGGTCTCGACTACGTGAGCTGCTCGCCTTATCGGGTGCCGATCGCCCGACTGTCGGCCGCGCAGGCCCTCATGTCGCTCGGGAAGGTGGCGACGTCGACGAGGAAGGCGTCGACGCGGAAGGCGCCGACCACGAAGAGACGCCCGGCCGCCAAGAAGACGACTTCTGCGGCCAAGAAGCGTACGACCGCCAAAGCTGCCAAGAAGGCCTCTCGTGTGGCGAAGAAGCGCGGTCTCACAGTGAAGAGGGCGACCTCTGCGGCCAAGAAGCGTACGACCGCCAAAGCTGCCAAGAAGCGTACGACCGCCAAAGCTGCCAAGAAGCGCACGACCGCCAAGGCGGCCAAGAGGCGCACGACCGCCAAGGCGGCCAAGAGGCGCACGACCGCCAAAGCTGCCAAGAAGGTCTCACGTGCAGCGAGCAAACGCGGTCTCTCTGCGAAGAGGGGCCGTGCGGCCACCAAGGGTCTTTCTGGCCCGTCGAGGCGCTCGCGGCCCCGCCGGGGTCGCTAGGCAGGTCCGACCGGCTCGTACCGGTTATCGAGCGGCCGGGTGACGTCCCGACGCCGGGCACTCCAGCCACAGGCGACCGCGCGCATCCGGGGCGCAGTACGTTCCTGTCGTGGCCATCTTGGAGGATGACGTTGCCCGCGTTCGCGCGGCGACGGACATCGTGGCTCTCATCGGCGAGCATGCGGCGCTCAAGCGCCAAGGCACGAGGTGGGTAGGGCTGTGCCCGTTCCACCAGGAGAAGACGCCGTCGTTCAGTGTCAACGCGGAGATGGGCGTCTACTACTGCTTCGGGTGCCAGAGGTCCGGCGACGTCATCACGTTCGTCCGGGAGATCGACGGTCTGGACTTCGTGGAGGCGGTCAGGCGCCTCGCGGAGCGGGCAGGCATAACCATCACCGAGGACAGCCAGGCGACCGCCGAGCGGCAATGGCGAAAGCCTCTGTTCGCGGCCCTGTCCGAAGCTGTCACCTTCTACCACGAGCGCCTGATCTCCTCTCCCGATGCCGGCCCCGCACGTGACTATCTGCGATCGCGCGGGTACGACGGTGATGTCGTGAGGCGCTTTCAACTCGGGTGGGCACCCGACGACTGGGACACCCTGGCTCGCCACATCCGCGTGCCGGACAAGGTGCTCACAGATGCAGGCCTCGGTTTCGTGAACCGCCTCGGCCGCCAGCAAGACGCTTTTCGCGCTCGCGTGATGTTCCCGATCTTCGATCCCTCGGGAAGAGCAGTTGCCCTAGGAGGCCGCATACTGCCGGGAAGGCCTGATGCATCGGGGACGCCGGGACCCAAGTACAAGAACTCCCAGGAAGGTCCGGTCTACTCCAAGCGGCGCACGCTCTACGGCCTGAATTGGGCGAAGCTGGACGTGGTCGCCAGCGGTGAGGTCGTCGTCTGCGAGGGGTACACCGACGTCATCGCCTTCTTCATGGCAGGGCTTCCCAGGGCGGTCGCGACCTGTGGCACGGCTCTCGGCGAGGAGCATTTCCGGCTCCTTCGGAATTTTGCGCGCCGAGTTGTCCTGGCCTACGACGCCGACGCGGCGGGGCAGGCCGGGGCGAGCCGCGTGTACGAGTGGGAGCGGCATCACGAAGTCGACGTCGCCGTTGCCGCGTTGCCCGCAGGCTCCGATCCAGCCGACCTGGCCGTCGAGGATCCCGAGGCTCTGAGAAAGGCCGTATCCGAGGCGCAGCCCTTCCTGGCCTTCAGGCTCGAGCGGGTCCTCAATTCAGCGGATCTCCGAAGTGCAGAAGGGCGGGCCAAGGCGGCAGAAGCCGCGATGGCAGTCGTCGCGGAACATCCCAACGAGTTGGTGCGCGACCAATACGTCATGGTGGTGGCCGACAGGACGCGGCTCGAACCGCAGGCTCTCCGTTCGCTCGCCGACCGTCAATCGCGCAGCGGTGCCCAGGTCGGCGCCGGGCGTCTGTCCTCAAACGGACCGAGCGAGGGGGCCGACACCGACGCGGCCGCTCCCGTCTCGGGCGCGAGCCGGCGTCCACGGTCCCCAGGTCGTGAGACGCAGCGAGCAGGACTCGAAGCCCTCCGCTTGGCAGTGCACGAGCCCGAGCTGGTGGCTCAGAGGCTCGAGCCGGTGCTCTTCGCGGACGAAACTCAGCGAGCTGCCTTCGAGGTGCTGCTGGCGTCACAGAACTTGCACGAAGCGCTGGAACTGGCTGAGGAACGAGGCGAGGACGTGGCCGTCCTCCTGCGAAGGCTTGCAGTCGAGGAGCCACTGGCAGATCCCGACGACGTAGTTGTGCAGCTGGTGCGCTTCGCATCGCGCAGAGCCCTTGTGGAGATCGACGCGCAGGCACGCCTGTCGCCGGATAGCTTTGTCGAGCTTGCAACTCTTTCCTCGCGAATCAAGAAGGACCTCGAAGAGCTGGAGGATCCCGGCCTAGTGAACGAGGCAGCAGAGCGGTTGCTAGCCTGGCTAGTGGCTCGGGACGAGGAGAGTGCATGACCGATGTTCATCCGCCGACTGCCGGAACTGTCCGGCCGGTGGACGACGGCATAGCCGAGGAGGGATTCGGGCAACTGCTCGCCGTGGGGCGCAAGCGCGGATACCTCACACAGGATGACCTGATTCTCGTGCTCCAATCCGTGGAGTTGAGCCACGACGTCATTGAGGATGTCGTGTCGCGAGTGCGTTCCGAGGGGATCGAATATCTCGAAGAGACGCGCACTGACGTTGCGCCTGTCGTGCTGGCCGAGGCGGTCGCAGTGGCGGAGGCTGTCGCGGAAGCCGTAGTCGAGGAATTGCCCGACGACCTCGAGGCGACAGAGGACGAGGGACGCGCCGTGGCCAGGACGAAGCGAGCTGCAAAGACGCCGAAATCCCCGGACCAGGATTCAGAGGAGTCAGAGGAGATCGGACGAGAACAGCTTGCCAATGCTGAGGAGCGTGCCCTGAGGCGTCGTCGCGGCAGAGAGCAGCGAGCCGAGAGTGACGCTGTCATGGACCGGCAGCGCAAATCACCAGGACGAGGTCGGATTGCCTCGTACGCGTCTTCGGATCACAGCGGAGGGACGGCGGCGGATCCCGTCCACGCCTATCTCAAGGAGATAGGGAAGGTTCCCCTGCTGACCGCCGACCTCGAGGTCGAGCTGGCGATGCGAATGGAGGCCGGTAACGCCGCGGCCGAGGAGCTTGCCAGGAGGATCGAAGCCGGCAACGCCGCGGCGGAGGAGCTGGCCCGAGCACATCGCACGGCGGACGAAGAGGCAGGTCTCGAGTCCGATTCCGCTGAATCGACCGGGACGGCGCTGGGCACCCAGGAGCGGAGCAGGCTTCGCAGCCAAGTGCGACGCGGCCAACAAGCCAAGGAAGCGCTCATCGAGGCGAACCTGAGGCTCGTCGTCTCGATCGCCAAGAGGTATCGAAACCGCGGTCTGGCTTTCCTCGACCTCATCCAGGAGGGGAACCTCGGCCTCATGCGGGCCGTCGAGAAGTTCGACTACACGAAGGGATTCAAGTTCTCGACATACGCGACCTGGTGGATTCGTCAGGCGATCACCAGGGCACTTGCGGACCAGGGAAGGACGATCCGCATCCCCGTTCACATGGTGGAGACGATCAACAAGGTCGCCAGGGTCCAGCGCCAGCTCCTCCAAGAGCTCGGACGCGAGCCCACTGCAGAGGAGATCGCAAGCAAGGTCGAGTTCCCGATCGAGAGAGTCCGCGAGATCCAGAGGATAAATCAGGAGACGGTTTCGCTCGAGCAACCGATGGGGGACGAGGAGGACTTCAGCCTTTCGGATCTCATCGAGGATCAAGGAGCGGAGGTTCCCGATGATGCGGCAACGCGCTCGATGCTCCATGAGGCGGTCCGCGACGCATTGGCTACCTTGCCCAAGCGAGAGCGCGAGGTCATGGAACTGCGATTCGGGCTCGAGGACGGTCGTGTCCGGACCCTCGAGGAGGTCGGAAAGGCTTTCGGTGTGACACGAGAGCGAATACGCCAGATCGAAGCGAAGACGCTCGCAAAGCTGCGCCATCCGAACGCAGCCCAGCCTCTCCGGGACTTCCTCGACGAGGTCTGATCGCAACGAACCGTCGTCGTGAGCGACGGCACGCCCGATCAGGCTGTTGGGGGCGCAGTCGGTCGCTGCTATCTTCGACGGCGCTCACATGTTCTTCCGGGGTAGCTCAATTGGCAGAGCAAGCGGCTGTTAACCGCTAGGTTGAGAGTTCGAGTCTCTCCCCCGGAGCCGAACCCGAGCTCGTCGTCTCGGATCGAGAACGCACCGGATGAAGTTGGTATCGAGGTCGACGAGGGATGCTGTTCGTGGATCGTCGGGTTTGGGGCCGTAGCTCAGTGGTCAGAGCAGGGGACTCATAATCCCTTGGTCGTGGGTTCGATCCCCACCGGCCCCACTCACCCAACGGGACGAGCGCCGACGTGCGTGACTGTGGCTCCGGCAGGGAGCAATCGAGCATGAAACTCGTTGAGGGACGAGGAACGTGAACGTTCTCCCAGATGGGCAAGCGGGGGTCGAGGTGCGCGAAGAGATCGACGATGTCGTCCTGAACGAGAAGCTCCACTGATGGATGCGGGAAACGTCGGCCGAATTGCCTGCTCACGGGGCGCGTTCGAGAAATTCTGTGAGCGGCGCTCGGGTCCTCCCTCAGGGACCGAAGAGGGACGTATAGCCTCTGGAGCTTCAGCATTAGGGGGGCTTCAAGTGAACACTGTCGTCAAGCGCGTAAACAGACGGAACACCCAGCGAACTGAGTGGCTCGACTGTGCCTTTGGCCTGTTGAGGATCTCACACACGCGCAGATCGAATCTCTGTTCAAGATTGACAATGCTCGCGGTGGTGTTCGTCCTCGTCCTTTCGACGCAGTTACTGGCAGCCACGGTCTCGCCATCGAGAGCCGGAGCGGTTGGCGCCCGAAGTGCCGACCTCGGTTCGCAATTGGCCGTTGGCCAGACAATGGGAGCGGGACAGTTCCTTCAATCGCCCGGCGGCAAATTCATCCTGGCCATGCAAGGGGATGGGAACCTCGTCGAGTACAACACCGCTGCGGGCGTTGCGCTGTGGGCGCCACCTCCACCCAGTCAGACCCTTGGTAATCCAGGTGACTATGCCGTGCTCCAAGCCGACGGCAACTTCGTGGTCTACTCGCAACGAGGTTCGGCGCTGTGGGCCAGTTATACACAGGGCAACCCGCAGGATTACATGGCCCTTCAAGACGACGGAAATCTGGTCATCTACTCCGGTGCGTCGCCATTGTGGGCCACCATGTCAGCCTTCGCGCCACCTGGTAACGGCACTTCAGGAAACTACGGTGCTGCTGGTCAGTGCACCTGGTGGGCCGAGCAGGAAGCCGTTGCTTATACCGGGGTGTGGCCCGCATTGTTCGGCGACGCTTACCAGTGGGCGGCCGATGCTGCTGCCAACGGATGGTCTGTCGGATACGTCCCTCGCATCGGATCGGTGGTCGTCTTTCAGCCCGGGTTTGACGGCGCGTTCTGGCCCACCGGACATGTCGCTTGGGTAACCGAGTTCTACCCCGATACGGGCATCGTCGTGATCAGCGAGATGAACTTCCAAGGGCTGGGCGTCGTCGACTCTCGGGCGATCGCCGACGGGGTAGGCAATCCCGGCATTGAGTACATCTACATGAATCCTTGACCGATTCCAAGGTCGTTGTACGTTGCTTGGGACGACCTGAGGAACCGGCGGGGCCGTCAAGCAGCAAGGGCCTCAGGGGAAAGATCGTGGATGTTGGGCCACCTGACGGATTTCGCCCAGCCGAAGCGCTCGAAGATTCGTATCAGCCTCGCCGAGGGATCGATCATTCCGCGCATTGCTCCGTGGCGCGCCCAGCTCGGATGGGCGTGATGGATGTTGTGCCAGCTCTCGCCGAACGAGAGAACTGCGAGGAGCGAGACGTTCGTGCTCCGGTCGTTGACCGCCATCGTCTGGCGCCCGAACACGTGGCAAATCGAGTTGACGCTCCACGTGATGTGGTGGAGCACGGTCATGCGTATCACCCCGGCCCAAACGAGGGCGCTGAGGGCTCCGACCCAGGTGCCGGCCAGGCTGTAGCCGATTCCAAAAGGAATGGCGAGCGACGCAAGCGCGAAAACAGGAAACAGCTTTCCGATGCGCCGAAGGTCAGGGTCGCGCAGCATGTCGGGTGCGTACCGCTCGGCACTGGATGCGTCCGAGACGAACAGCCATCCGACGTGGGAGAAGCCGAGACCTCGCAGGAGCGCGAGCCCCTTGTCGCCGTAGCGATAAGGCGAGTGGGGGTCCCCAGGCGCGTCGCTGTACATGTGGTGACGACGATGGGTGGCTACCCAGCTCGTCACCGATCCTTCCACGGCCATCGACCCGAAGGCCGCCAGAGCGATCTTGAGCAAGCGGTTCGACCTGAAGCTTCCGTGGGTGAACAGCCGATGGAACCCGATCGTGACCCCGAATCCCGTGACCACGTAGAGGACGATTCCCATCACGATGTCGGTCAGGTTGACGGCGTGCCCCCACAGCAGCGGAATAACGAGTCCGAGAGCCAAGGCGGGCGCCAGGACGATTATCAAGGTGACAACCTTCTGGCGCCAGTCGACGACCGCGGGTTCGGCCCCCGTGGCGGTGAAAGGGTCGGTGGCTTCGAGCGGCGCCGGACGGGTCAATTGGTCGAGCATGTGATCTCCAAAACCTGGTGGCACGAGGACCAGGTGCTCGACCAAGATGTTCTATGACGTAGGCAACGCGCCTACGCCACCAGCCTACAGCCGCGGAGCCAACTCGGCACGGCGGGTAGTGGGTCAGTTTGGAACCCGAAGGGTTCCCGTCACAGAGGGTGATGGCTAGTGGGGGGCGAGGCCTACGTAGTCGCGTGTGGCTTTGACGCGGATTGAACTCGGCAATCGATCCAGCTTTTCGGCGAGTTTGATCTGGATGTCTTGCTCTGTCGGGTCAGGGGAGGTGAGAAGGACCTCATTTGGGAAATCGTCGGCGACGGCATCCCATTCGGTCACGTCCTCTAGTCGTTCGGGGTTGCCAACAGGGCGGACCCTGACCGTGTAGAGCGGTAGGTTCCCGCTCGCCACGTCGATGGCCTCCCGCGGGCCACCTTCTACGCCACGAAGCGCGTCATCAAGATCATCTGGCATGGCTCTCCCTACCTTCCCTCTGTGGGGCATGGGTTACTCACAAGCGTATGGGTCTGGAAGCCCTCGGAGGTTAGTGTGGGGGTATGCCAAAGCGGTCAAGCAAGCCCGCAGATGTGAACCGCCGAGCGGCGGCGGTCGTGGCTGAGGCAACGTCTGAGGAGCCTCCCGAGGACCCTTACGAGGGCAAGGACCCTGCCGCCGTCGAGCTGGGCCGCAGGGGTGGGCTGAAGGGCGGCAAGGCACGGGCCGAAAAGTTGTCAGCCGCTGAGCGGTCGGAGATCGCCCGTAGGGCGGCTGCGGTCAGATGGAGCCACCAAGCCAGGGACTGATCTGATGATGTTCTGTCCAGATAGGTAAAGCTCCGAGAATTCATCAGGTGCAAGATCTACCAACGAAGCCAATTGCGCGGTTGAGTAGTGATGTTCCCGCAAATGCACGCGGATCGCCTCGGCAACCAATGTGGGTTCCTCACGGGGTAAGGCAAACGGCTCGCCCGTGCGATAGCCAGCGCGGCTGATCTGAACGAACAGACTTCTCACCTTGTTGTCTGGCAAGGCACCAATTGTCTTGGCCGCGTTTGCAAGGGCGGCCATAGACATACGCCAGTAAGCCTTTAGCATGGGAAGGCGACGGAAGGTGACATCCCGCAAGTCGGGCTTGAGCTCAGCCTCGGGCGCTAAGAACTCCAAGGCGAAACGGTTGGCCTGTTCTTCGGGGTCTGCTGACGGTGGGGTGGCGTGCATTATCAGGTGCCCCAACTCATGAGCAACGGTCCAGCGGAGCCGATCCATTGGCATCGCTGCATTGAGGAAGAACAGTGGCGGACAGCCTCTTGCCCAACAGCTCATCCCGTCGAGCTTGAGCGTTCCAAACTCCCGAAAAAGGATAACTCCGCCCGCGCTTTCGACTACCTGAACAAGATTCGGAATCGGTCCAGCCGGTATCTTCCACGCTCCGCGCAGAAGCTGTGCGACGTGTTGGGGGCCACCGTATTCATCGGGGTCGAGGGTAAGAAACTCGTTAGCCGATTCGATCTGAATCTCGTCAATGAGGCGCTTTACTTGGAGTTGCGCAAGGTGCATTTCGGCTTCGACTTGCTCAAGCACCTTGACAGGCATGGACTTTTGCTTCCGATGGTGAAAGCAAATGCTGTCCGATCCCCGCACATGCTCAGGACGCCAAAACAAAGTCGTTGGGTATCCAACAACGTCAGAGAAAGCTGCCAGGTAATCCTGGGTGGGCGCTGCGATCTGATTCTCGACCTTGGACACCAATCCCTGAGTTACCCCCATCGCTTGCGCGACATCTCCTTGTTTCATGCCGCGCGAGAGACGCGCAAGTACCAACATTTCTGCGTTGGCAGCTGGGGTTGGGCTCACCGCTCAGAGTCCGCGGGCGCGCGCTCTCCTCGCTTTGAGATCACACGTGGAGCAGGGGGTGCCATCGTGGGCCCAGGGAAGGTAGAAGCAACTGCACCGGCCTCGCTGTCGATGTTGTAGTGGTACGGCTGATCCTTGCCGTAATTGCAGACCACGACAAGACGAGATAGAGCTTCCCCGATGGGTGTAAGTGTGTAACCAACATCCAGCTTCGTTGGGGGGTAGCTGAGTCCCGCCGCCGCCAACATGTCGGGGGCCCATGCCTGGTCGGCTAGAAGATCCTGCTGAGTGCTCGGGTGGTTCTTGGGCCGTAGCGCCGAGTTCAAGTACTTGAACCGGACCACAGCCTGCGCGTCCTCCCCCAGGATCTGGAGAAAGAACCCCAGCTTGTCGGTCCATGAGCAGACTCCGTCGATATGACGGCGGACGTAGTCCACGATGTGGCGATGGACGATGGTGGCTCGGTCACCCGGCTCCATCGGCTTCAAGAACTCCGGATCGTTGGCGAAGCGGTCTGTCCACAGGTCCCATGCGTGGTGGTGAGCAGCGGACCACATCTCGTGGTACTCGCTGGTGAGGGCCTTGGCTTCTTCTACTGAGAGCAGTTCGGGCATCGCCGCCCATCCTATCAGGAGTGTTAGCTTTAGGGGGTGAATCATTCCGGAAAATATGAAAGAAACTGTTGTTTATCCCCAACCGCTCAAGTATAATGGTCAGTATGAACAGGCTTTCTACCGAGCGCCGGGGCCAAGTGGTGGCCTGCCTGGTGGAGGGCATGAGCATCCGATCCACCGTCCGGGTGACCGGCGTAGCCAAGAACACCGTCACCAAGCTCCTCTTGGATCTTGGGGCCGCTTGCTCCGACTACCAGGATGAGATGCTGCGGAACCTGGACTGCGACCGCTTTGAGTGCGAC
>Ga0116219_10001460_pt1 | contig 21843 bp, 13 predicted proteins | sample Sb_taG_4_FD_91019 | JGI IMG/M metagenome (GOLD analysis project Ga0116219, IMG submission 91019) | Peat soil microbial communities from Weissenstadt, Germany - Sb_50d_6_BS metaG | ecosystem: Environmental > Terrestrial > Soil > Wetlands > Peat | place: Germany: Weissenstadt | collected 2010-09-21
ATCAATGGTGTGGCGAGCCTGGTCAACAACGCCGCAAATGACATCGCACTGCAAGCCTATTTCAGCTATGACGGTGGATCCGGCGGGATCAACTCCGAGATCACCCAGTTTCCTCAGTCCGAGGCGGCATACACGGTTGACTTTGGCGGCTCAGCCACGAGCCTGCCTTCCGCAACGAGCACCACCAAACCGCCGTCGTCGACAACGCTCACCACGCCGCTGGGTACCACCACCACGCCTGCTTCGCCATCGTCCGCACCGCACGTGATGATGGTCATGATGGAGAACGAGGGTTCTGGCCAGATCATCGGGAATCCCGCCGTGCCCTTCATCAACAGCCTTGCCTCGACGTACGGCTCAGCAACCGAGTCGTATGCAATCGCGCACCCGTCGCTGCCCAACTACCTCGATATCGTGTCAGGCTCGACTCAGGGGGTGACGGTCGACCAGCCGCCATCGTCCGGCAGCTTCCCCCGCGTCACGACGCTCGCTGATCAGCTCGCCGAAGCTGGCTTTTCGGAAACTGCATACGCCGAGAACCTCCCGACCGATCCCATAAGTGACTCCGGACTGTACGCCGTTCGCCACTTCCCATGGGTCTATTTTCCCAGCACGAAGATCACCATTGCCGACGCGTCTACAACGATCTCGGATCTCAACGGTGCTCACCCGCCGGACTTCGTCTGGTACACGCCGAACTTGACTGACGACGGCCACACAGGTGTGCCAGTCGACACTGCGGCTCAGGAGTTGGCCGACAGCGACGCATTTCTCTCATCATTCGTTCCGTCGGTGCAGTCGACGGCGTGGTACCAGTCCGGTGGTGAGATCATCATCGAGTGGGATGAGGCGTTCGACTCTGACACGTCCGGCATCGACGGTGGCTCTGGTGGCCACGTTCCCACCATCGTGGTGTCCTCTGCGCTGAAGGCCAGTCCCCAACATGACTCCGCACCGGTCGACACCGTTGGCATCCTGCACTCGATCGAGGACACCTACGGGCTCCCCTACCTCGGCGGCGACACGGCGGACGGCAACATCGACGCCTTGCTGAACGCCACGACAGCCCCGTCGACAGCCCCTTCGACAGCCCCTACGACCGTTCCTACGACAGTTCCTACGACAGTTCCTACGACAGCCCCTACGACCGTTCCTACGACAGTTCCTACGACAGTTCCTACGACAGTTCCTACGACAGCCCCTACGACAGTTCCTACGACAGCCCCTACGACAGCCCCTACGACGCCAACGCCGACATCCACCACGGTGGCGGTAGCACCCGAAGTGGGAACCTCCGCCCAAGGGCTCACGGCCTCTGTCTCGCCCGCCCCCGCCGGTGGGACGGTGCAATTCACCGTGGACGGCTGGGTCATGGGTGACGCGATACCCGTCAGCTCCGAAGGCACCGCAGTGATGGCCTTGTACCTGGATGACGGCCCGCACCTGGTAGAGGCAACCTATTCGGGGAGCTCACTCTTTAGCTCGAGTTCGGGAGCCGCAGTCGCGGCTGTAGGCCAGGCTCCGACCTCGCTGCTCGTGGCCACTCCGGCCCGGATCGGGTTGGGACACCTCTACCAATTGAGCGCCACCCTCAGCAGCGCGGGTGCCCCCCTTTCAGGCGCGGCGGTGTGGTTCTCGGCAGTCGGCAGCGCCTTGTGCGTAGCCACGACCAACGCCGCAGGGTTCGCCACGTGTTCGATCGACGAGGGCACGACTGACCTGTTCTCGCTGGCCATTACGGGGGACACCGCCTCCTTCGGAGGGGACCCTACCCACCTCCCGGCCGTGGGCTACTCCCCGACACCCAACGAAGAAGACAACACCACTTGCCGATTCAACGCGACTGGCACGGGCGGCGGCCAAAAAGACAATGTGACATCTCCAAAGGATGGGGCGTCTCGTCATTTGCCGGGAGGATCTCGATCTTTTGGTTCCTTCGGCAAGCACTTCGGCTCTGCCACCACACACAACCTAGGATCCAACAACACAACGACCTCTTCCAATGTCATCCCCCCGAAGTCATTGCCCGTGTCGCCAGCTTCGGCCTACGCTTCAGACACGCCCGCCACGCTGGTCAGGAACACGTCGGTCATCAATTCGCGATCCGGTGACGGCAGCGGACTGTTCGTGCTCGTGGGGTTGCTTGGCCTCACGCTCATCGCCGCGGCGACTCTCGGTCGGCGTCGGATTGTACGAGCGAACCTCAGAGCCGACCGCCCAGGGGCGCGAAGAGACTGAAGGCGCAGGGAAGCATTCGACCAACGATGTTCGCTTCGATAGCGCGTGGACTGAACAACGGGTGACAATCACGCGATATTTTCGTGAACTCAGGTAGGCAGTCGGACCCCCGCCATGGCAGACCAACATAAGACAATGCCACAAGGGCGCGGTCACAGCCCACCTTCTGCGACCGTCGGGATTGAGCCGAGTCGCCCAGGCAACCTGACCGAACGGAATCCGAATGACTCGAGCGAGTCGGTGACGCCTGGGTTCACTTCCATCTCCACCCAATCGTCTCCGAGTAAGCCGCAACTTCACTTTCGCGCAACCGAATTCACCGAGCCCGCCATGTTGTCTTGCGGTCGACGACGGCTCGGCGACACCGACGCCTGGCGTCGAACAATTGAGCGCACGAGTCTTGCTCACCTTATTCGAAGGCGCAGACGTCCCGTATTGCCAGAAACGTTCGATGTCCGGCGGTGCGTGCGCCGGACGTTGGGTTCGGCGTCTACTTCGATGGCATTGCCTTTGAGACAGTGGGTCACACGGTGCGACACTCCATTGCCAAGGCAACAGGCAATCATCGGACCGCGGAGCAGATGGGCACGAGGTACCCCCTCGTCACCTGCAAAATTGGTCAGAACCGCAAGAAGTGAAGCCGCGGGTCTCAGTCCGCGACCCATACTCGTTGGGCTACTGAGACGGGCTCAGGTCGCCCTCTCCTCGGCCTCTGATCCAGGTCGCCAAAGAGAGTTCGGGCTTCTGCGCCGGTTAGGCACGCTAACTGAGGTGGACTCCAATAAACGCCTACTCGTCCCCCGCTTTCGGGGCGATGTTCCCACCTCGATCTCAGAGGGTGGCGGGTAGGAAGCTGGTCAGGAACCCGAACAAAACGTATAGGCCGGCGAGCCACATGGGAACCAAAATGAGCCACCGTCCCCGGCGCCCGAAATACCCAGACGCCCGCTGGTTGGCGAAGCCGAGGAGAACTAGGAGGGCGACCACCAGGAGGACGGGGGGGAGGTATAGGAGATTCCACTCGCCTGACCCACCTTCGATCACGTGAGACGCCTGCCTCGACGGTCCTTGGCCACCACTGGGGACCGCGACGGGTCCTGATCCCGACGGTTCGCGCAGAAGTGCGAGGACGACGAGCCGTTGAGTGGCCGAGTACTTCGGGTTGCAGGTCGTCAACGTCAGCCTGTTATCTCCAAACGCGTTTAGGACCGCTACGTCATTGGGCGAGACGGCAACGGGTGGTTGGGTGACGACATAGTCAAGGCTCTCACCGGAATCTGTCGAGAGCACAATCGAGTCCCCGGGCGACAGTTCGTTGAGCTCGTTGAAAGGCGCACCGTAGGTCGTCCGGTGGCCGGCAATAGCGACGTTGCCGGCCTGGCCCGGCATCGCCGTCCCGATATAGTGACCGGGTCCTTTGGCCAGATCTCCCTCGGCTGTCCCCTCCACCACATACTGGTCGACGCCAATCGAAGGAATCTGGAGATAGGCAACGACCGACCCTTCCGCCGGTTCCGGCACCCTCACGTCGGCACCGATGAGGTGGACGCCGCCGGTGGGAGGGGACGCACGCATGGCATGGGAACGGAACTGCGCCCGCAGCGTCAGCTGGGCCTGGTGTTGAGCAATGCTTGTGCCCCACAGCTGCCAGGCGGCGAAGAGAATGATGACGATACCGATGTTGCGGACCCAACCGAAGGCGTTGGCGAGTTTTTGACGTCGACGAAAGCGTGTCACGCCCCTGGCGATTGGAGGCGCGATGGCGGTCGCCCGCACTTCCTGTGCCGGCCTTTCGACCACGGGGAACTGAATGGCGGCGGTCTGAGTCACCGGAACGTCGATGAGGGGCCCTTGGGCGGGGAGTACCGGGTGCTCGGGCTCGGTACCCAGGTGCCCGGCCATCGGAGCCAGTTCGCGATCGAGAAGGGTCACTCCGTGCGATATCGGCCACTCCCCGGGGCCGACCACGTTGCTCGCGGTCGCGTCCGGGACCGCCCCGGTAACCGCCGGCGCCGGCCCAGGCACCGTTGCCCGCCCCAGGGCGCGGCCCGTCGTGGCTCGGTGCGCCGCAAGGATCACGCGACCCACCGCCTCCTCGGGCGTTGCCGCGCCCTCCCCGCTTGCCCATATGGCATGCCAATCGAGAGTCCGGTCTCCGACGTCGGTGGCGTCGGCACCTGCGAGCTCGAGTCGCTCCGAGACTAGCTCCTTCACGAACCGCCGGTAGAGCGGGCCGGGCTCGACGGTCCCGCGCTGTCCCTCGACGGCCGAACGCTCTGGAGCAGGCCCGTGAGGCCCGGGAGCCGGCCCTCGCTCAGGGGATCGATCGGTCCATGGCACGGCTTCTACGGTAGTCATGGGCGAAGTAGCCGCCAGCTCTCGCGTGGCGTCGAAGAGCCTGCGCTCAGGGCCGACTGCATGGAAATTCCCATCAATTGCCGGTGAGAGACACCGACGGGACGACACCCTGAAGCGCCGGAACCTTGGTGGGTGCCGGCAACGCGGCACTCGTCGGCACGGCAAGTACTCGTGTGGACGTCGGGCGGTGCGCCTCGGCCTGGATCAACTCGCGTGCGAACGATACCAAGAACGCCCGGTTTCGGATCAGCGGCAGGTCTGTCGGGCCGAGCGAGCCAGCCACGTTGGTAATCCCGGACATCTTCGCAGTGGCCGGGACGACGATCCCACTGCCCGCATTCTGGACGTAGAGGACGACGCGTTGGTACATGGTGGTCGTGCCGAACTTGACGGGGATGATCCAGTAGACGATCGACCAGCTGCCGTAGGTATGTGACGTGTAAGACATCGCCTGTCCGGTGATACCCCCACCGACATTGACCTGGGCAACATCGCGAAGCGCGTAGCCGTGAAACTGATAGCAGGCCTCAACGCCATAGGCTGAAAAACTCTCGAGGTCAGGAGTGACGATCACGTCGGCCACGACGGGGACCGAGGCGTGGAGATCCCCTCCGGTCGTGGCGACCATGACATAACGGTCCCAGATCGAGGTGTCGCCGAAGAGTGGCTTGGCCCAGTTGAAGACGGCGGTCCGCCGGGTGCGCCATCCCACTGGGGCGACCGGGGCCGTGATGTAGGCGGCAAGCTTCGGCTCACCCGAGGCGTCGGCGACAAGATTGTAGGTCTTCAGCCCGATATTGCTTATCCCCAGTACGATGGCGATTACCGTGACAACGATCACCGCCGCGTAGACCTTGGGGACCGCCGGAGACGTCTTGCCTTGGGTCGTCGCCCGTGGGGAACGGATCGAGTGCACACGCATCGGCGCAGGAATTGCCCCGATCTGCATCCCGAGCGGTTGGATCAGCAGGACGAGAAACAGCACGCCGAGACTGAATGTCACAAGGCCTATGAACGGGTGCAAGATATCGATGGCGACGTGCTCACCCCACGTTCTTCCCGCCCAGAAGATGAACGTGATCCGGCCCAGGTTGATCGTCCACAGCAGCAGTATGCCCCCAGTGAGCCACAGGACCTTGCGGACAATGGGCCCATGGACCACGGCACCGAACGCCGATCCGATGAGCAAGAAACCTACGACGCTGTTCACCCCGGAGCACGCGGAAACGACACTGAGGGGAAACGACTGTCCATGATGCACGATGACGAAAAGCGTTCCATCAGGTGAGGTGACAGATTTTGCCACCGGCACCACCCTGATGATCTCACGAATACCATAAAGCGTCGCCGCGGTGAAGGCATCGAGGATCCGCAGAAGTACCGAGGAATATGGGTAGGGCCATCCAAGAAACAGGTAGCTGATGGCGAGCTTCTGGCGCCACAAGACCCGCACCCCGAAGAGGATGGCGACGGCGCCGGCCACGAAAACTGGGAGAGTCAGGAGGTCGATCCGCCACACCCAGAACATTGCCGACAACTTGCCCGGCAAGAGCAAGTTGGCCGCCAACGCGCCGCCGACCAAAGGCAGGCCGACGATGTAGTCGACCTGGCGATCGTGGATGGCCGGCTCAGGCCGCGCCGGACGGGCCCGCACGGCAGCCAGGGCGAGGGCGATGGCGGGTACGAGGCTCACATAGGCAAGCGGCGTCTCGAGACCGGCATTCTGGATCAGTGTTGATAACGAGTAGTTGTACGCAACCCCCACCACGACCAAGAGCACAGCCATCTGGATCGTGGCCCGGACTCGCGCCGGGGCTTCGTGCCACCGCTGCTGCGCCTGGCGTTTCCACCGGCCCGCGCCGGAACGCCACGTGTCTATCCCGACCGGGTCGAACCTGACGACCTGGGTCATCCGAAGCGCCCTTGGACGTAGTCGGCGGTGCGTGGATCCTGCGGATCACCGAACATTCGCTCGGTGGGACCTGCCTCCACGATGTGCCCGGGCTCGCCCTCGGCGTCGAGGAGGAACAAGGCGCACTGGTCAGATACGCGCTGGGCCTGCTGCATGTTGTGGGTCACGATGACGACGGTCACGTCGTGGCACAACTGCTTGATTGTCTCCTCGATCACACCCGTGGAGATGGGGTCGAGAGCCGAACACGGCTCGTCCATGAGCAGGATCCGAGGTCGGACGGCCAAGGCGCGGGCGATGCACAGGCGCTGCTGCTGACCACCTGACAGTGCCATGCCGGCCTCGTTCAGACGGTTTCGGGTCTCGCGCCACAGCCCAGCACGCTCCAGACACTCCTGAACGAGTGCGTCCCGATTGGTGGCCTTCAGACCAGACAGCCTCAGGCCGGCCAGTACGTTCTGGGCGACGGTCATCGACGGGAACGGGTTGGGCTTCTGGAAGACCATGCCCACCTTGAGGCGAGTCTCGGTCACCCGAAGGTCGGGACTGTAGATGTCCACGCCGTCGAGCACCACTGAGCCGGACAGTGCCGCGCCGGGAACGAGCTCGTGCATCCGGTTCAGGATCCGCAGAAAGGTGGATTTGCCGCACCCGGACGGCCCGATGAGGGCGGTCACCTGGCCGGGCTGCATGGTCAACGAGACCCTGTCGAGAACCTTCTGTCGCCCGAACCATGCGCTGACGTCCTTGGTCTGCATGGACGACTGGCTCGGGGCCGGCACGAAACCAGAGGGCGGGAGCGGGGGCGTCACTGCCGACGGTGGTGGTGGCGACGGCTGCCATCCCTGACCGGGGTACTGGGCGACGGTCACGGGAGGACCCTCCGTCGCATGATCCGTCGTCGGAGGCGCCACCGCCCAATCCCGGCGATGACGACCGCCGTCAAACCCAACACCGCCAGCGGCAGCGGGTCGGCACCAGTGGATGCCAAAGTGGGCCCCGAGCCGCCGTCGGAGGCCGATCCGGTGGTGGCGGAATCCCCGGAGGACGCGTTGTCACCAGGGGAAGCCGACGACAGGCCCGCGGCATTCGACCCGTTACCACCGGAATTGCTCGTGGTGCTCGAACCCGAGCTTCCCGTTGCCGAACTCCCGGACCCCGACGACGACGTGGTCACGGCTTCGGCGTCGAGTTCGGAGGCAACTTTTAACCCGGCCGTCACCTCGGCCAAGGTGGCTGGAGCGGCCCCGAGGACGGCGATCTCGGACTGACCCGTGGGGCCGAGGATGTACCGGATGAACTGGGCCAGCTTGATGGACTTGGTGGGGTCAAGACCCTTGGTGGGCACCACCAGATAGCTCTCGACCATCAGGTAGTTGTTGTACGCGCCGGAGTCACTGGGGTCAGGATTGAACGTCACCAGGTTGGTGGTCGGGTTCATCGTCATCCCGGCCCCCGTCTCGGCGGCGGCGGCAGCCTGCTCGGTGGGAGGAACGAACTTGTCGGCGGCGTTCCCTATCGCCGCCGTGGGAACGTTCCAGGGCGTGCCCTCGGGCGCCCCGGCCCACACCGCCGACAGGGGGAATGCGTCGTGGGCGTTCCCATCGATCCCTCCGAGCGCGCCCCAGCTGTCGACGTACCCAGGTGCGTTGGTGGTGGCGATGATCGTCAACTCGTGACCCAGCAGGCCCTCGTCGCCGTCGACGTAGGCGTGCTGAAGATGGAAGGGCCAGATCTCGCTGGGTGTGTCTGTCGTCGCGCTAGCCGAGTTAGCGGGATTCGCCAGAGCATTGTCCAGCAATGCTCTGGCTGTCGTGTCGCTGTCCAAGAGAGACATCAAAGCCGCGTTCTCGGCCGACGGAGAAAGGGTCGACGCCAGCCCGATGGCGCCGCCATCGGGGATGGGTTGGCCAGATGCCTGGGTCAGCCGAGAATCGCTCCATGCCAGTAGAGGGCTCGGGAGGTTGGCGTTAGGTTGCACACTCGTGCTGGTTAGGCCGGATGTCACTATCTCACCCACCAGGGCTGGCGTGAGAGGAATCCCTCGGCAGAACGTCGAGGCGGTCACGATGTTCTCCGAGAGATCACTTGGGTTGCAGATCGCGAACGTGGCGATGGCGACGGGGGTGGCCGCGAATGGCACGTAGGCGAAGGATCGGCCGTTGGCCGCGGCCGTAGCGGCCTCGGCGGTGGTGAGGGGGCGTTCCGACACCACGAAGTCCGCGGCGAAGTCGCCTGGTCCCGAGCCGGCGAAGTCGGCGATGGCGTTGTCGAGGTCGCTGTCGGAGAACGACGGGTTGAGCGGGGACAGCCCGTTCTTGGTGTCGGTATTGAGGAGCAGGTTGGTGACAGGCGACAGAAACGAACCTCCTTCTCCCACCAGGGCGGTGGGATCTGTCTGCGCGCTCGCGGTCGGGGTGCCGCCACCGAGGACAACGAGCAGCACCGAACCCACCAACGTTGACATTGCCGCCAGGGCCCGAGCCGCGCGATACGCCAACGGGGTCACTCGACTCTCGGAGACCGGCGGGCGAGGAGCAGGCGCCGGCGCGCGAACCAACCCACCACTACCAGCGCCGCGCCGAGCATGACGGTGGGGACGGGGTCGCCGCCGGTGAGGGCCATCGACGAGCTGCCCCCGGTGAGCGCCACCGACGGATCGGCACCGGACCCTGACGCCGCCGTGGAGGCGCCCCCGAGGCCCGACGCGCCCGATGACAAGCCACTGCCGGTTTTGGAGCTGGTACTCGTCTTGGACTTGGCGGACGTCGAGCTGCCGGTGGTGCCCGAACCGCCGCCATTGGTGAGCGCGGTGACGGGGGCGCCGGGAGGGGCCGGGGGCGCCGCCCCGTTAGTGACCCCGCACGTCGGCTTGGTCTGGCCCGCCTGGACCTCCGAGGGCGTAAGGTCGCCGCAGGCGTACCCCTGGTCCTCGGCGGTGGTGGGCGACACCGCCCCGGGAACCTTTTGGATGACGTTGTCGATGCCGTAGCGCTCGAGCGATAAACCGAGGCTGGCGAAGTCCATGCTCGGCGCCACACCCTGGCCCAGGGTGAGGACGTAGTTGACGTATGCGCTCAGCACACCCCCTTTGGCCGCACTCCATCCGGTGGTGGGCGTGAGCAGGTAGCTGTAGGTGGAGGGGTTGTAGACATTGGGGCCGAGGCCGTTGAAGTCGAGCACGTGGGTGCCATCGGGCTGTTGGGTGGCATAGGCGAGTGCCGAGGCCACGTCCACAGGGCTCGGGGTCGTGAAATCACCGCTGGCGTTTTGCACCTTGGCCACCGACTTCGCGGGGTTGCTCCCCGTGAAGCCGCTGTCGATGGCGTAGTTCTCCTGGACTGGTCCGATGGACCCAGAGGTGGTCGCCACCGTCGAGGCCACCGCCGAGGTCTGTTGCTCGTCATAGCCGTTGCCCGGAGCCTCCCAGTTCGACCCAGGGGTCGTGGCCGAGATGGCTACGCCGCTCGGCGGAGGCGTCCCCGCCATGTTCTTGGCGTACTGAGCCCACACCGCAGGTTGCTCGTGGATGCAGTACTCCTCGAGCACATAGTTGGTCCCCGCTGGGTCGCTCTCGGTGACGGGCTTGACTGCCAGGTTGGGAAGGGTCACCCCGGCGTTGGCGCCGTTGAGCTTGAGGGCCGGGTCGTCCCAGTTGGTGATCTGCCCGGTGAGGAGCAGGCAGGCCGTGTAGCTCGTCAGTTCGAGTGTCTGGATAAGGCCAGGGACGTTGTACATGAAGGCCACCCCGGCGGCGGTTATGGGAATGAACTGGTACGGAAACGAGGGAGGGGTGGTGCCGATGCTCGAGTTGACGTAGCCGGTGTCGCTCACGGCGAAGTCGACAGTCTCGTTGGTGAAGAAGTAACGACCCTGGCCCGAAGAGCTCGTGGTGTAGTTCACGCTCAACGAGTACGGGGCGTGGCTGACGTTGGTGTCCCACTGCGTGATGGCGGGAGCGGCGAATGACGAGCCTCCTCCGTTGAGAGACGTAGCGGCACCGGCCGGGGCGGCGACGGCGAGGGTACTGGCCAGTGATGCGGCAACGAGCACGGCCAAGCCGCCAACGAGTTGCAGACACTTTGCCCGGGCGCCCCCGCGTTCCACGCGTCGGTTTCTGAAGGTCATGGCGACGGCTCCTTTGTCATGGTCATCGATCGTTTGCGCGCCTTACGTTGGCGAAGTTGCCTGGAGACCCTGCCTGTACCGGCTGCACCGGCGGCGCGGGCCGCCACGAACAGGGCGAGGACCAGGGCGACAAGTACGAAGGCGACTCCCCATGCCACCCTGATGGCGTTTACAGACGGCTGGTTGATCAGCGAGTAGATCTGCAGGGGCAGGTCGGACTGATAGGGGGCGAGAGGACTGAAGTTGTAGTGGACGTTCCCGCCCGCGGTGAACAAAACCTCGGCCGTCTCGCCGGCGGTCCGGGCGACACCCAGGATGGCAGCGGTGATGAGACCGGCGCGTGCTGTGGGGAGGACGATCTGGAGTATCACCCGCCATTGCGGAGCCCCCAGGGCCAGGGCTGCCTCTCGCAACGCCTCCGGCACGATGATGATGACCTCTACGGCGGCCCGCGTGACGAGCGGGAGCATGAGCACGCTCAGGGCCAGCCCCGCTGCTAGGCCGTCGAGGCCGTTGGTGCCACGCGGCTTCACCAGGATGATGTAGATGAAGATCCCGGCGATGATCGACGGTGTCCCCGTCATGGCGTCGACGACGTTGCGCACGACCCGGGAGAGTGTGCTGTTCGAATTAACCAGATAGGTGGCAGTGAGGACGGCGAGGGGGACGCTGATCAGGGTGGCGAGGCCCACCTGTTCGAGCGACCCCACGATGGCGGCACCCACTCCCGCGTTGGTCACGGGCGAGCTACCCCCGAAATTCGACATGTCAGCCAAGAGGAAATGGGGGAAACGAGCGAACACTACGGGGGCGCCCTTGAACACCACGAAGCCGATGACCGCCACCAGGGCGAGAAGGGCGGTGAGCGATCCCCCCCACACCGCCACGGTAGCCAGGCGGTCCTTCATGACCAGCGTCCCGTGCAGACTGTGACATACGACGCCGTAGATCACCAGGAATAATAGAAACGAACTCACGAAGAGGCCGAAGGGGGCCGATAGTCCCGCGATGGTGAAGACCAACCAGACGGATGCCCCAGCGGCTAGTGCGCTGCCCACCAGCTCGACAACGGGACCTCGGGAGCGACGCGGGCCGGAACTCGACGGCTTGCCTCCCGGTGGTGGGAGCCCCGATGGCGGCGGGGGTGGCGGGATCCTGACGGCGACGTCGAGACCGGTGGCGGTCATGGCGCTGACTGGGCTCGGGGGGCTGACGGAGATGTCGAGTTCATCGCCGCGGGCCCGTTCCACGCTGGACGATGATGCGGCCGCCCAGGCTGAAGATCAGGGTGGTAGCGAACAGCGTGAGCCCGGCGAGCACCAGCTCGCTCTGACCCTGCGTGCTTGAAATGGTGAAGTCCGAACCGATCTGCTTGGCTACCGTGGAGCCCTCGGGACCCATGATGTGCCCGGTGAGGGCGGTCGAGTTGCTCGACAGGATGAGCAGGATGGCGATGGTCTCGCCCATGGCCCGGCTCAGACCGAGCAGGGTAGCGCCCACCATGCCGCTTCGGGAAAAGGGTAGGACGACGTCGGTAATCATCCCCCATCGGGTCCCGCCCAGAGCCAGGGCGGCCTCGCAGGCCTCACGTGGCGCCTGAGCCATCACCTCCCTGGTGATGGAGGTGATCACCGGGGTGATCATGATCGAGACGACGATCCCGCAGATGAAGATGGAGTGCTCATAGCTACCGGCGTAATTCGTTCGGAAGATCGGGATGAAGCCGAGGTGCTTCACGATCCACTCCGATGTCCCGTTGAGCCACGGGCTCAGAGCCTCAAGACCCCAAAACCCGTACACGATGCTGGGAACCGTGGCCAGGAGGTCGATCAGGGTCGTTAGCCACTTGCGAAGCCGGGCGGGGGCGAACTCGTTGATCATGAGGGCAGTGGCGATCGAGATCGGCAGCGCGAAGACCAGGGCCACCAGCGCGATGGCAACCGAACCGCCGATCAGGGCAAGGACGCCGGGGTGGGCGGGCGCCGACCAGGTTGTGCCGAGGAAGAACTTCAGCTTGAAATGCGAAAGAGCCCACCAGCCATGGTAAGCGAGAAAGACCATGATCGACACGAGGAGCATGAACATGATGGCCGCGCTGCACGCCAACAGGCCGAAGAACCGACGGTCAGCGGGCGTGTGCACTGGGGTGAGCTCGATCGACACCTCGTCGAGCGTGGGGTCCATTGCGCGGGGGGCGACGACCGTCATGACATGTCCCTCAGCCCCAGTCGCCGCCCACCCATAGTGCCCATGAACATCATCGGTCGATCGACGACCCAACCACTCCCCCGGGAAGGGCTTTCGTTTCGCGGGGCCCTGGGTGACCGGCTCATGGGCCCACCCAGCGGTGTCGACGCACCGCCGTGGTTCGAACGGCCCGCCGCCAGGACCCACGAAAACGACACCGGGTTCCAGTGCCCGCACCGCCCAGACGGCAGCCGCTCACGTTCGGACTCCCGCAGCAGGCGCCGCCTTCTGCGTCTTCCGGGTGAGCCGGAGCCGGCCGACGGTCCCCAGCGCCAAGAGGACACAGCCCAAGGCGATCACTCCGGGCAGCAGGCTCGGCGTCCCGGTGAGCGCCAGCGTGCCCCCGGAACTCTCGGAGGTCGGCGTCGCTGACGAATCCGACGTCCCCGTGTTCCCGGTAGCAGACGCGCTGGAGACCGACGTCGCCGCCGGTGTCGTGGTCGTGGTGGTCGACCCTGCCGAGGGTGTCGAAGTGGTCGTGGTCGAGGTCGACGTGGCCGATGTCTGACCGGCCGTAGCTGACGATGCTGAGGGCGTGGCGAACGCAACCGTGACGCTCTGGCCAGTGATGGGCAGGGTGTCGGTAACGTCGGTGGCGGTGTAGGTGACGCTCTGCGCCGTCTTGTCCGTTACGGTGAAGGTCGCCTCACCGTTGCCATCGGTGGTTCCACTGACGGTCGTCACCGACGAATCGCCGCTCGACGGATTGAGGGCCACCGTTTTGCCCGACACGGCATTGCCATCGGCGTCGGCCAGCACAACCGTGATTGTCGCCAATGTGGAACCGTCTGCCGGTACCTGTGATGGCTCCGCCACCATCGTGGAGTCGGCGACTGCCGGCACCACTGGGGGCGGCGTGCCAAAGGTGACCAACGCGCCCTGCCCGGCCAGCACGAGGTTGTCGGTGGTGTCCGTCGCCGTGTACAGGACGACTTCGCTCGTGCTATCAGTGACCCCAAACGTGGCCTGACCCTGAGCGTCGGTGGTCGGCGAGACGGGAGTGATCACCGAGCTTCCCCCCGCGGCCGCCAACGAGATGGCCTTGCCGGACACCGGGTTGCTGTTGTGGTCGTCCAGCGTCACGGTCACGGTCGACGACGTCTTTCCGTCCGCCGCCACGCCGAGCGGGTTGGCCGACACGGTGCAGTTGTCCACCTGTGGGGCGGTAGCAGTGAACGTCACGCCCACCGTCTGCGTCAACGTGATTCCGTCACTGGTATCGACGGCTGAGTACGTCACCGTCTCGGCCGTCGTGTCGTAGGCATCGAAGGTCGCTCTTCCGGTGGTGTCTGTCGTTCCGGCTGGGACGCTGGTCGACTCAGTCTGTGGGGCCACCCGGGTGGTGGCGGATGGAGAGCCCGACACCGTGAGCATTTTGCCGGCGAGGGGGTGCCCGAATTGGTCTGTGAGCGTGACCGTGAGTGCGACCGCTGTGACGCCGTCGGCCGGGGCCGTCGACTTCGACGCGGTGAGCACCGACGTCGACCCCGAAGCTGCGGGCAACTCGAAGGTGACTACGGCACCCTTCGTGATCGAGACGCCGTCGGTGGTGTCCGTCGCGGTGAAGGTCACCACCTCCGCCGTACCGTCGGCGACGGTGAAGGTCGCCTGTCCTTCGGCGTCGGTGACGTCTGGCGAGGTTGCCGAGGTGATCTGGGCATTGGAGGAGGACGCCGACAACGTCACGGTCTTTCCGGACACAGGGCTCGTGCCATCACTGGCCAACAGCGTCACGGCAATGGTGCCGGTGGGCAGTACTCCGGCCGATGCGACCGATGACACCACGGTCGGCGACGCTGACACGGTTGATGATGAACCCGACACCGCCACGGTGCCGAATGTGACGCTGGCACTCTTCCCGCTAAGCACGATGCTGTCGGTGGAGTCGGTCGCCGTGAAGGTCACGACCTCGTCAGTGGAGTCGGTCGCCGTGAACGTGGCCTGGCCCGAGGTATTGGTCGTCGCCGCCGCGGCGGTAATGGTGGCGTGCCCGGTTCCATCCGAGAGCGACACCACTTTGTCGGCCACGGGCTGCGGCGACACCGCTTGATCCTCCAAAGTGATGGTTATCGTGACCGAGCCACCACTTGCCACATTGCTCGACGACGCCGTGACCGAGGAATTGGCCGGCGTGACCACAGGAGCCTCGAACGTCACCGTGGCAGTGCCGGTCAGCGTCACGCCGTCAGTGGTGTCGGTGGCCGTATAGGTGACGGCCTCCGTCTTGGTGTCGGTCACCGTGAAGCTGGCGATACCGGTGGTGGCGTCGGTCGTGGCTGTATCGGTCGCGGCGCCAGCAACGGTGATCGCCGATTGGCCCGAGCCCTGGGTGAGGGTGACCTGCTTGCCGCCCTCCACCGGAACCCCATGGGTATCCTCGAGCGTGACCGTCACTTTGGAGCTGTCCACACCGTCGGCAGTGGCGGTGGACGGACTCGCCACCACGGTCGACTCCGTGGGCGATACCGGAGTAGCCGCCAACGGGGAGCCGTCACCAGGGTTCTCTCCACCGTCGTCGGCGTTCGGGGCAACGTAGAAGGGCGCCGTAAAGAGATGCGGCTTCGAGAAGTCGTTCTGATTGGAGAAGAGCCCCACCACGCAGGCGTCGCCGTTGTCGCACACTGGCGTGCCGTCAGTCGGCTCACCGAACACGATGGTGTCGGGCAGTGCATACACCGTGTAGATGGCGAAGTTCATGCTCCCGTCTGTCGCGGCCCCCGGGATCGAGTCGACCGTGTCAGGCTGGCACTCGGTCGGCTTTGTGGGCAGATTGGCGACCAGGCCACCGGGGTCAGCACATTCCAACGCTTTGATGGCGACGGCCCCGCTGGGAAAACCCGCCGCGGTCAGGCTGGCATTGTTCATGGTGGTGTTGGCGGTCACCGAGATGTCGATCGTCTGTCCGCTCGAGAACGGCAATCCCGCTGTGACGGTACCGATTGTGCTGATCGTGACCGCCCCGCTCGTAAGGGTCGCCGCCTGAGCACTTGTCGAAAGGGCCGCGCCGATGCCGCCCAGCACCACGAGGGTGACGCCAGTCAACTGGGCCACCAGCATGGCGCGGCTATTGGTCCGCGTCCTCCAGAACCACCCAGTACGCCTGTGGTGCGCAGTGGAGCGTCCTATTTCGGGGTAGCGGGGTCGCCTGAGCGCCGATCCCACGGCTTCGCTACCGTCCGCTGCCACTGCGTGCGGGAACAGCTCCGGCCACGGCCCGAGACCGCCGGAGCAGCCGGCGACTCAGGGTTCCCGCCACCAGGAGTGCCGAGCCCCCTCCGAGCAACCACGGCAGACCGGGGTCGCCGGTGTTGGCGAGTGTGGACGGGCTGGTGGCTGCGGCCGTCGCCTGGTGACCTGTGACCGCGGGAGACGGGCTTCCGTTCACGATGGCGTTCTCCGCCTGGGGATCCGGGCCCACGTTGAACGGCCCCGAGAAGATGTGGGGTTTGGTGAAGTCGTTGAGATTGGTGAAAATCCCGAGCACGCATTCGTCTTGACCACTGCCACAGGCCGGGGTCTGGTCCGACGGCTCGCCGAACACAATGGCGTCGGGAAGGGCGTACATGGTGTAGCCCTTCATGATCAGGCTGCCGTCCGCCCCTGCACCGGGAACCGAGTCCACGGTGTTGTAGTCGCACTGACTGGGTTTCTTGGGCAGATTCGCCGCGAGACCGCCCGGGTCGGCGCATTCCTCGACCTTGATGGCCACGGCACCGCTCGGGAAACCCGCCGTGGCGCGGTTGGAAGCCGCCAGGGTGGCGTTGGCGGCGACCGTGATGTCGATGCTCTGTCCGCTGTGGTACGGCGAGCCCGGGGTCAAGGTCACCGGGCCCGCGGTGAGCGTGGCGGCCTCGGCATCGCTAGGAACAAGGGCCAAGACGATCCCCGCCACGAGGAGCGCTCCACCCACGACCTGGGCGGCCACGGCAATACCGCGGCGTGGTCGGCGCTCGGACTGTCGCGGGCGGGGGAATGTGGGCCTGCCCCGGGTCTGGGTCATGGTCATCGGTCCTGGCTTCCTCACTGGGCTCGAGTGCTCACGGGCGACGCTCGGACACCTGTTCTTTTACGCCCTTCGGCCCGGGGGCCGGCGACCTGATCGCCGACCCCCGGGCCGGGGGCACTTCTCCTTCGCCGCTCCACGCGTGGTCACACGTTGAGCGGTCTTGCCTAACTGTTGGGGTCGGTCACCGACAAGACGGGCGGATGCCCAGGGAAGAAGATGGTCGTGACCGAGGATGGAATCGCGTTCGAGAGGGTAAGGGTGCTCCCACTCACGGACACGACCGTGGTGCCCGACGGCACCCCTGCCCCGGCGTCTCCCGTGACGGTCCATCCCACTGCGACCGAAGACGGTACGGTCCCGGCGTTGTCCGTCACCGTGGCGGTGCCGGTCGACGTGATCGACAGGTTGGCGCTGCAGGTGGCGTTCGGTGTCACCAGCCCGTCTGCGGGCGTGATCTTGGCCGCAGTCAACTCAGGGGTGGTGTCGGTGAGCCGGGAGAACCCGTACTGCTGGATCGTGTTCGTGATGTCTTGGTCGAAGTTCCCGCCATAGAGCTGGTCCTTCCCCTTGGTCACAGACCCACCGCCGCTGCCGACCGGGTTGGTGTCGCATATCCAGTTGAGGAACCCGGCCGCGGACGCCCGGATCTTAGTGGTGTTCCAGATGTTGAACAGCGTGCGGGCCGTCGGGTAGTTGTTGGAACGCTCGTTGGCGATGCTCGGGACGATCCCGTTCTCGTTGGTGAGCGACACCACGTAGGCGCCGGGCACGCCGGCGGGGATTGTGCCGGTCCCGGGCTCGATCTGGACTGTGCCGGCGTTGGGGATGGTGTTGTAGTAGCCGTAGCCCTCGAAGTACAACGAGGTGGCGATGTCCACGGCCTGGTCGGCCGGGTCGTTAGGCCAGTTGGCCCCAGCGAAGTCACCGATCTGAGATGCGTTGTTCTCCAGGGCGATCTCCAGATTCCCGGTGTACCCGTCGTTGGACAAGGGGTTCTGGCCCGAGGCCGCGTTCGCGTTGAACGGCGAAGCGGAACATCCACCGCCGGTGACACCGGAGTTGGCGAAGGAGTTGAAGGTCGCTACCGTGCCCGAGCCCTTGTTCACGCCGATGATGCGGATCGGGACCCCGATGGGCTTGCCGTTACCGACGGTCTGCGCAGTACCACCGTTGTTGGCGGCGCTCAGGTTGGTGAGCTGGCCCCAGTCCGTGATCCGGGTGGAGTCGGTGGCGCACCACAGGCGGTAGGCCACGCTCGATGCCCCCGACCCGGTCCCCCCGTCCACGTCGTTGAAGGGCGTACCCGAGCAGAACGGGCCGCTGCCCCCGCTGCCCTGGGCCACGCAATTGGTGGGGTCACCGGGAATCCAGCCCGCCGCCACCGCCCCGATGAGGCCGTTCGACGGGAACGCCGGGGGGGTGAACGTCTGGTTCAGGGCGGTGAAGGTCTTGCCCTCGTACCCGGTCGCGGCACCAACGGCTGCCGGGTCGATGCCCTGGACGTCGGTCACCGGGACGCTGTCCTTCGCATAGCCGGACTCTGCAAGCGTGGAGCACCCGGCGTTGGATGCAATCGGCTTCGATGAGCGAGAGAAGTCGACCGCCTGCGGTGACGGGAGGATGCCGCACAGCTGCTGCTGGCCGTTCCCCGACCCGATGTCGTTCTCCCCCATCAACTCCTCAGAGCTGTCGAAGTTGTCCGTCGTGTCGGTGGTGGTGGTGTTGCTGAAGTTCGGCGCCCCACCGGTGGTGTGGTCACAGAAGGCGTTCTGACCGGTTCCCGACCCCACGAGGGTGCAGCCGTAGAGACCCGCTTGGTTGTACTCGTCCGACAGCTGCTGCATCATGTAGAAGGTCGTGTCCGACCCGGCCGCCCGGTCGATGTTCGACACCGAGTCGTTCGCCGTGAACCACCTCGGGTAGGCGCCGATGGTCGGGTAGGGCGGGACGGTGAGGGCCGAAGCCGGACCGGCGAGCACGAGTGTCGTGGCCAGTAGTGCCACACAGACCGATGCCGCCCCGACGAATCGGGTCCGCAGGTTGCGATTCCTCATGAGATGGTTGCTCCTTTTTGTGTCTTGGAATGGTTCGTCACGGAGTCGCTCTGATCGCGATGGAGGTCGGGGTGTCACGCCGCTCGCTGCTTGCGACGGCGAAGAAAGAGCGTGCCCCCACCGATGGCCACAGCCGCCAGCGGCAGACCGATGGCGTACGGGACCTCGGGCGTGCCGTCACCGGGGTTCTCGCCGCCGTCGTCGGCATTGGCTGTGACCTGGAACGGCGCGGAGAAGATGTGGGGCTTCGAGAAATCGCTCTGGTTGGAGAAGAGCCCGATGACGCAGTAGTTGGGTGCCGCCCCACACACGGGGGTACCGTTCGACGGCTCGCCGAAGGTAACGGTGTCGGGCAACGCATAAACGGTGTAACCGGTGAAGTTCATGCTGCCGTCTGCAGCCGCTCCGGAAATCGACAGGATCGTGTCAGGCTGGCACTCGGTGGGCTTGGTGGGCAGATCACCGAGGTCACCGTTCGGGTCGGCGCACTCGAGAGCCTTGATGGCGACGGCGCCGCTCGGGAACCCCGCGGCCGCCAGGCTGGCGTTGTTCATAGTGGTGTTGGCAATCACGGAGATGTTGATCGTCTGCCCACTGGAATACGGCCCGGCCGTAACCGTTCCGGTGGTGTTCAGTGTGACCGTGCCGTCGCTGCTTGTCAGCGACGCCGCACTGGCCGGCCCTGCCAAGGCGAATGTCATCGGGAGAGCAATGGCAACCACCGTCGCTCCGTACGTCAGAAAACGTCTCATCGACTTGGGCATCTGGCATTCATCCTTTGGTCGGGGGCTTGGTTCTTCTCGTCGAGCCGGAGTGGTCAGGACCGGAGTATGGCCTTGGTCCTTGACGTCCATCGACATATGAACAGAGCCAGCACCCCAGTACAAGAGGCATTTCCGGTTGACGCGAACAGTTCATTTCGCGTTTGCATCGTTGTCACGCTGTGGTTGCGCAACTGTCGCTCGGTCACTCCGGGGCGAGTTCCGGACCTGCTGAACACAGACGTCACGCGGTCGTAGGAGGTCGCACCGCGGTCGAAGGTGCCTTTCGACGTGCAACTCGCGCTGCATCCCGTTTCGACATGTAGACATCACAACAAGCATCCGAGCCCCGAAACAAGGCTTTTGGAAAAGTTCACTCGGAGTTCGCGACTCGATTACCTTGGCGTCACCCTCCTGTCACAAAGGCAAGGTGCTGTTCCCGCCGACAAAAGCGACACCTGGAGAGCGAAAATGGCATGCACCGCCCGGCGGCGGGCCAAGTCGGGTCCGCGCAGAGCACCGCCTGAGGGCGTGGGCAACAGAATCGTGCCGAATGGGCGAACCAAGGGTTAGACCAGCCAGTGTCCGGCGGCTTCCCCAGGCAGAATCCGGATCACCTCGAGTTGCGCTGTCGGAGAGGTCACCGAAGGTTCACATCAAGGAGTTGCGTAGCCAAGAGATCCCTCCTTCTGGGTAGTCCTTCGACTACCAGACGCAGTTGAAGCGCCAGCGGCCGGGACCTGGGTGGGCGTCGCACATCGCACGCGCGGAGTACGTGGAGTCTCCAGCGGGACGTCTCAGTCAGCTTCTCCGTTCAGGTCAACGCAAGGACCGTCCGACCCCCCCGGCGCCTCCGCGGCCAGAACCCTCGGAGCCATCGGCGTCTGTTGGCCATCAGCTACGTGGCGGAGGCCTTCAAGTGGAGACGAAAGCTCCACGCGTGTAACAGGATGAACCGGACCAGCGCCGCCACGACGCTCCCAAGGAAGACGGCCGTCACGAGGTCGATCGCCGACGTCGCCTGAGCCGCACGCGAGACCCAAAGAACCGCACTCGTGAGCAAGCCGTTCACGACCAGGATCGTCGCTCCTCCGACGACGGCATTCCGCCATCTGACACCTGTGGCCGGACGCAACGTGAATATCGCGTGTGCCACGGTATTGCTCAGGACAGAGATCGCCAAGGCGAGTACGTTGCCAACAAATGGCCCGAGTGCTGCGAGGAGGGACGCGAACAAGATCAGGTAGGTGACGGTGCTCACCATGCCCACTCCCGCGAAGCGGGTCAACTCGGATGAACTCACCGATGGGGCGGTCGAACCGGGCGGAAGCGGATGTGCATGCCCCCGGCCGGCGGACAACACTCGAATGAGGCGCCACACTCCCTGGAGGTCCCCAATAGCGGTACGGGTGATGTCCACCCGAGAATCAGCGTCGTCCACCCAGTCGACCGGTACCTCGTGGATCCTGAGCCGATTTCGCTGCGCAATCAGGAGCAACTCCGTATCGAAGAACCACCCGTCGTCGTCGATCAACGGCAACAGTGCCATCACAGTGTCACGCTTGACCGCCTTGAACCCGCACGTGACATCGGTCACCGCGCTCCTCAGTACCGTTCGTAGCAGTACGTTGTAGGTGCGTGAGATGAGCTCTCGCTTCGGCCCGCGGACCACGCGAGCCCCTCGGGCCAGTCGGCTCCCGATCGCGATATCACTGTGGCCCGAAAGGAGCGGGGCCACGAGCGGAAGAAGCGCGTCCAAGTCGGTGGCTAGGTCGACATCCATGTACGCAACTACCTGAGCCGTGCTCTCGGACCAGGCCTTTCGAATCGCCCGGCCCTTGCCCGCTCGGTCCAGATACAAACCGCGCACTCCGGGAAGCTCTTCCGCCAGAGCGCTGGCAATTCGCCATGTATCATCGCTGCTGGCATTGTCGACGATCGTTATGACGGCCTCGAACGGGAACCGCTCGTCGAGGTACTTTCTGAGCCTCCTGACACTGAACTCGAGGTCCCGCTCCTCATTGTGGACAGGGATCACGACGTCAACGACGGTAGCCGCGGCCGGTGCTCTGATCTTCAAGCTCATGATCTCGGTCATGGTCACTGCCTAGATCCCGCTTCCTTGATCCCGCTTCCGCA
>Ga0116219_10001475_pt1 | contig 21716 bp, 16 predicted proteins | sample Sb_taG_4_FD_91019 | JGI IMG/M metagenome (GOLD analysis project Ga0116219, IMG submission 91019) | Peat soil microbial communities from Weissenstadt, Germany - Sb_50d_6_BS metaG | ecosystem: Environmental > Terrestrial > Soil > Wetlands > Peat | place: Germany: Weissenstadt | collected 2010-09-21
AACGAGCCGCAGACACAAGCACTTACACGTTTCAAATGCAATTTGGGAGCGGCTTATCCTTAATCGACATATTGTAGGTTGCGGATTTTTGAAAAAACTCGGCCTTTTTCAGCAACCTGCTAGGCCTCAGAGAAGCCCACGCCCCTGTCTCAGGCTCCCCTGAAATAGCGGATCAGGATTCTGTGTCCGTGGGGTCAGCCAAATCGAGCGTTCCCGATCTAGTCCAGGTGGACGGGATGGCGCCACCGCAAGACTTAAAGGGAACTTCTCGGATAGGTGGTAAAATCGGTGGAATGAAAGGCCCGACCGCGAATCGGGCCTCGAATCTTGGTTTGAGCAGTCGGTTTAGGTGCGTCTTGAGCCTTGCGACTCTCCCTAATTGGAGGGTAACGCAGTGGTGTGCTCAAGTCAACCCGAACGATTTAGCGACTTCCCGTCATGGTACGACGACAGGGATATATTAATCGTGATTGACTGGGGAATGGACGAGAGTGAGCAGCAATCCAAGAATTTACTGGTGCTGTCTGCCGTGATTGGTCCTACCGCTCAGATGAAAAAGCTCAAGCGGTCATGGACCAAAACACTTACCCAAAATGGCGTTGACTTTTTCCATGCGAAAGATCACTGGAATCAAAAGTACGAGCCGTATCACGGCTTAAGCAGAGACAAGCGTGAAATCATGTTGTCTGACTTCGTTTCATCTATGCACAAGCGTTGTGACGGAACGCTCTCAGTTGAAGTAAACCGAGATGAGTTTGAAAACAATGTTTCGTCTCGATTCAAGAACACCTTCGGGTCAGCTTATGCCTGGGGCGTAAATATGCTGTTAACGCTCACTAGGATTCATCTCGTCGCCACTCGATGCATTCACGAAGAAATCAATATCCTTATTGAGGATGGCCACAAAAACGCACAGCAAGCTATTGATCTCGTAAAACGCGGACGGGAAAAGCCAGGGACAGTGCTCAAGATTAAATCGTATGGCCTCGGCGGTAAGGTGGGTAACCCAATTCTCCAGGCTGCCGATCTAACTGCCTACGGGCTTTCGCAGATGCTCAGCACTGGCGCTTCTGTTATGCATGATGCGCTCTACGCGAATCCGCCCCGCACGTTCAAGAGAGCGTTTCTTCCGTGGGGTAAATCGTGCCTAGACGCGATTAAGGACGATGTTGAGTATCAAGCCGTTCTGAAGAAGCTCGGGTTAAAGGTCAAGCCGTTCGAAGATCGTTGCCTTTGGTAAAGGCTTTCCCCCTTCGCCGCGAATTGCGGTCGGGTACAATTGGCTCCGAAATAGGTTGGAGGACGTTTATGTGCAGAAAGGCATCAGCGCTTGCTCTACTTGTTGCAGCCTTCTGTTTCGCAGCCGACAAGAAACCGCCGAAGCCGCTACGGATCTTGACCGAAGAGGAAAGACAGACGGCCTACAATGTCGCGATCAATCGAATCTCCGTTATGCTGAAAGCCCCGTCAACGGCACACGCTTCTCCGATTGATCAGGCAGTGTTTTCAGACGGCGGGGGCTCTGGCCGTTGGCAGAATTCCATCCGGGTTCGGCTTTATGTGGATGCCCAGAACTCCTACGGCGAAGAAGAAGCGAGGGCGTGCCTTCACCAACACACAATATTGGTCGTTGCGCAGAATGCGTGCGGTTGCGGGAAGCATAACCTGCAAGCGGTACGCCAGGCCCGTCATTGGGAAGAACTCCTGCATCCTGAGGCCGGAGGTTGTGATCCGGAAGACATCCGCCAGGAACTCCAAAAGGCCGAGGACATTCGTATTGCCGCACGGGAGGCCTGGCTAAACCATCAAACAACCGCGCATGGCGTATGACACCCGGTGACCCAGATGGACGAGAGGCGTTCCAAACACCGCTTCCACATAGAGCAGGAAGTGCGTCAGTGGCCGTCTGTAGTCTAGCCGCAGTCTAGCCGGGACTGATCGTCAAGCCCGTTCCATTCGGTTCGAGTTTGAAGCTCTGCTGAACGGGCTGCATCGGCGCCTTGCCACATTCGGGCCGACCGCCATTGCCGAATTCGCGACGGTTGCCGCGCCGTTCGCGCCCACTGGGCCCACGTTGGGCCCTGGCGCGGCGGGTCGGCCTGTCCTACCGGGCTGGGGTTCCGCCGGCACCGGGCGCGGCTTTCGCCCGAACGTTGGAGCCAAAACGCATCGAAGCAAGTAGAATGTTTGTAGCCGCCTAGCCCGGCCAGGCGAGAAGCAGGAACCCTTTACCTGCTGGCGGCTTTTTCATTCAGGAGAAAAGGGCGTCGCGCAGAAAGGGAGCGATGGGAGATATCCGAGAACAGAAGCCTGATCGCCTCACCGTCGACGAGATGGCTGCGCGCATCGAAGAAGACCTGGCATCTCTATACTCGACTTTCATCGACAAACTCTTAAAAGCGGAGTCCGGAAAGGCATCGACCGTCATCGAGGAATACATTGGCGATAGGTTTGACGTGCGTGCACGCTGGTATTTGTCTGCCATCCACAAGGAAAGCCATGTCGAACCCTATCTGGCCACTTTGGGCTGGGTCAGAGAAAAGGATGTGGAGGCACTGATAGAGCACTTCGCCTCTTCCCTGCCGCACAGAGAGCTGGTTGATGCTCGAATCGTCGGCAGAATCTCATATTGGAAGTCTGAGGCGATGCGGTGTGTCCGCGAGAAAGCGCTTCAGCGAGGTGTCAGAATTGTAGCCTCGCCCGACGCTACCTCTGGCATTTCCAACCTCGCGTCGAGCAAGCCTGCACTCTCGGAGGCGGCACCCATGACCGTTGAGCATGATCCCAACGCCGAGGCTACCTCCGTAGGGCTCAGAGAAGCCCACGCCCCTGTTTCAGGCTCCCCTGGAACGGCGGATCAGGATTCTGGACCCGTGGGGTCAGCCAAATCGAGTGTTCCCGATCCAGTCCAGAGAGACGGGAGTGCGCCACCGCAAGACGCGACGACGGCAGACCTAACCGAGCGCACACGCACTGCAATTCAGCGCCTTGAGGCTCAACAGGTCGAAAAAGCTCCAGTTGAAGTTCCTGCGTCGGGGGGCGGGGAGGGAGTGTTGGCGCATTCAGAGTTCTGGGGAAAGCGCCAATCAGAATTCGAGAGATATGGAGTTCAGTTCGACCAGGTATCAGCCCATCGAAGGGCAGAATTCGGGAAATGGATTCTTACCTCCCAGGGCTCGACCTGGGAAGAAGTCGGTGTGCCTCGTGGATGCATGGACATCTTTAACGCGATAGCCATCCGGGCTACGTCGAGGCTGCCACGCGCGTACGTTGCTGGCGACGCAGAGCCGTGTCAGGTGTGGCTTGATTTCATGCGCGCGAAGAGTTCGAGTTGCGGGCCCTGGGGCAGCCCGATCGCAGTCAGCAAACGAGAGTGGGAGAGGATGGCAGGATCGGGAAAATCGCTGTCTGAGGTCAGGACCGAATTCAGCGCGCGAGAGTATGAGGAATTGGAGAAGGCAAAGGAATCGGGGAAAACACCGGTTGACGATCGGGAACAGCCCGAACCGGACCCTGAAGGAGAACAGGCCTTCCGGTGGCTTCAAGATGAACGGATCGAGCGCGTTTTCAAGGCCTCCGCTGATTTCTGTTTCATCCTGGGCTCGGGTCCCGATGTCTCGGGCGAGCCTGGGCCGGCAGTTTTACGTCAACCCATGGCACAGGCCGCCCGAAGCGGCAACGAGACGCCCGACCACGGAAATGCCTCGACGCAAAAAAGTGGAGCTGCCAGGAGGCGCGGAAGGCGCTCAAACCCAGAGCGCCGGGATGCTATCCGCGACGCAATCATCAAACACGGTGCTGAATGGCGCGAGCACCTTGGCGAGATATTCAAGGAATTGGACAGCAAACCGGTACCCCTAGGAGACTTTCAAGGCATGGAGATAGATCTCGGCGACGGCGAGAGAGCCAGGCCGTCGAGCTGGGACGATCTCGACCTCGCCCAAGGGGAGCAGCGCAAACAGATTGTAGATGCGCTTCGCAAGTACGTCGAGTGACGGATTTAATTCGGCGCCGGATTTAGTTCCAATTCGTTCCAATTAATTCCACCGTGACCGCGTCCTCCGAAGCAGGCTGCACTCACGAACCACTGCGATCCAAGTCATTATTAATCATTGATTTAGGAGCCTGCCGAGGGCGTCACTACCTAATCTCCGTTTCGATATCGGGATGGATGCGCCTAAATTGAAACGACAACGCGCTGTTGTTGCCAAGCCATGATGGTAAAAGAGCTTCGATCCAAAAGAGTCGCCGCCGAAATCCCGGCGACGTTGCTCGCTGCAAAAGCCAGGGTGAACCGCTCTCGCCTCTCCAACCTCGAGCGTGGATACGTCCAGCCGACCGAGGAGGAGTTGCAGCGACTGACCGGCGCGCTGGAGCAGTTGATTGATGCCAAAGCCGCTATTCATAAGACGGCCGCCGCGGTTGGGTGGCCGCTCGGGGAGGTCCGATGACCGGGCCTCCGGCCGCGCAGCCGGCTCAATCCGATCCTGGCGGCTTCCAGGCCCGGGCCGATGGCCAGCAAGTCGAAGTGCGCACGTTCGAGGGAGAGCTGATCCGGATTGTCCCGTCGTCCGTGGCTGGCGACCTGGTTCAAGCGCGGCTTGCTGATGACCTGAGACATTGCCTACGGTTGAAACTCGGCATCCGGTGGCTACCACCTCGATTTGATCGGCCATCTGGGCGCCCCGACCTGGACCAGATGCAGCGGAGGGACCCCGGACGGTACGCAACGCTCTGGCGGGGTAACCGCGATGCCCACGTGGGGAAGGGAGCGCTTGGGCGACGGACGGTTGACGGGGCAGTGCGATTCGCGTCCCCACCGAGCGGCGCAAATCGGACGTGATTGGTGCGGCCACATCGGCTGACCGAAAAGCTGCGCGAAACGCGAAATCATGATAATGTTTTTAGCTGATCACGAGACCACCGGTAGCGGGGCGAAGCCGATCAAAGGGCGAGCCGGCGGCGCGCTCCCCGGCGTGCTTGATGGAGCTGGGAGGATAAGCACCGTGCAAGAAGACATCCAAGCGTTCATGGAGCGGCACATTCGGGATCGCGCTGTGGCGCCCCTCGATCCCGGTTCACCCGGTTTGCTGCCACAGGAGCGCCGCTCTTGGTGGGAGTTTTGCCTGGGGATGTGTGAGTTCCTTGGCGGGCTCATAAAGAACCACGTGGTTGGCCGCGAGTTGACGCACCAAATCGGCCGGCTACACTGGATCGCCTTAAGAGGCACCTATCTGTTTTCAATGCGGGACCCGGCGTTACGCGGCGAGCAAAGGCGCTACGTTGAGCTCTGCGTCATCATGGGTGCCGCGTTCGCCGCGGTTGTAGACGATGCTGAAGGGCTCCGAGATGCGTGTGATGAAGCGTTTGGTCCAGTTCGATTCTGGTCGAACGGGGATCCAAAGCAGCCAGCCGAGGTGGAGGCCATTGTGGGGGAAAACTGGCTCCGCTTCTGGAGGAATTGGGAACACGCGCGTTCCCCTATCGGGTGGGTGCATCTCGTTGCAGAGCAGATTCACTATCGGCATTGTCCGCTCTCCATGGATGAAAATCCGGACATGTGGAGCTTGGACGCGCCAAGCCCAACAGGTGATTCATATGCAGCACTGCTACGTGACCCCCAGGCTGTCGCGGAGTACCCAACGCTGGATCTGGACATAGCCTGTGAGAGAGAAGGCTTGGCGCCTGAAACTGCTCTACTCGCGTTCGCGAGATATAACGGCGTGCCGAACACGTTTGCGGCTGAAGTGCTGGGAGTCCCTGAAGAGGACCTGGCGAGGGCCTCCCGCGAGCTCCAAGCCGCTATGCCCGCATTGCAAGCCCGGTTAAAACCATACCTGGATGGATCCAAACCAGTATTTCGGCGTGGTGAATCAATGAAGGAAATTTAATGTTCGGAAATTCGCGTTTCAGAACACTGGAAGAGTAGGAGGGAGCCTTCATGACCGGAAACGTCAGTCTGTTGCTTGTATACGAACCGGCGGGTGGTCGTCCGTTGACCGTGGCGCGGGTTGCGGACCGCCGAATGCTCCTGGATGCTGCGCAGATTGCGATCGTCACAGCCGAACAAAGGGCCGAAGAATTGGCCGCAGCCGATTCGGTGTTGGGTGAAGTCGAGAGGGCCGAAGCCGGACGCCTGCGGAAAGTTCTGAGTCTTTTGGTTCCGGAATTGAAGGCCACGGAACCGGCATGCGTCGCCGGCTTGCAGTGAACCTACCGCAGTGCACCGGATAGGAATCACGAAGTGCGGTACGGCCGCAAAGCCGGCACGCATTTTACGAAAATGCTCGTCAAGCCCCAAATAAGCTTCTAGTCTGATGTAAACCATCGCGGCAATAAACGATTCTGGAACGACAAGGCCCACTCTCTTCGAAACAGGGAGTGGGCCTTCGTTTTTCGTTCCACGATGTAAATCAGTGCGTCGCACACCATCGGGCTTCGACATGAAATTGAGGTCCAACGCCAAGAAAAGCAACCGGCAGGGATTTGGCCTGAGCAACTTGTACGGAAGGCACTTGCGATGTCCGAGCCATTGACGAATTCTAGTCCTCCGTCGGCGGGGCCCGCGCCAGCGGAGCGTCATTACTCTCCCTTGGAGGTGGCGGCGCTCTGGCGCCTGAACGTCGAAACGGTCAGGCGCTTATTCCAACACGAGGAAGGTGTGTTGGTGTTCCAGGCGCCGGTCAAGAAGGGAAGGCGTAGCTACAAGACAATCCGAATTCCGCAAAGTGTCCTGGAGCGAGTTCACCGACGCCTTCAGAGGTAACCTGCAACCCTATGCTCCAACTATATAGACGCCACGTGAAAGGCTGCCGATTCTGGACTGGCAAGAGCACGAATGGCAACCGCCGGGATCATAATTGCCGGTGTCCTGTCTGGGTGGACGGTTACTTGGCCGGCAAGCGCGTCAATAAGACTCTCGATCTTCGGGACTGGACGCGCGCCAACGAGATCATCCGCGATTGGGAAATCGCGGGCACCATCCAGCCGCAGGAGCGCGCGGGCATACCCGTGGGCGAGGCTTGCGAGGCGTTCATGACCGACGTGGCGGCGCAGCGCCTCTCTGATGCAAGCCTGAAAAAATACCGGGTCATTCTGATTAACCAACACACGCCCGAAGACCTTAAGAAGTTTTCGCCGTCGCTTTCGCAGTTCTGTGCCGAAGCCGGGTTACAATTCACCACCCAGATCACACTGCCGGAGCTTACAAAATTTCGCGCTCAGTGGAAGGACGGGCCCATCTCCGGCGGAAAGAAACTGGAGCGCCTACGTGCGGTCGGCCGCTTCTTTGTGGATCGAGGCTGGTGGACCGAGAATCTGGCGCTCAAGCTCAAGCGCCCCAAGGTCAAGGATGCGCCGACGATGCCGTTTACGCAAAACGAAATGTTCGGTCTGCTTGCCGCCTGCGGGCAGTACACCGACTGGCACGGCCACACCGGCCAGGAGAACGCACTCCGCCTACGGGCCTTTATCCTGTTCGCACGGTACTCCGCACTACGTGTCGGCGACGCCGCGAGTTGCGCTGTGGACCGGCTGTCCGGTAATCGTTTGTTCCTCTACACCCAGAAGACCGGCGTGCCGGTGTACGTCCCGCTTCCCCCATTCGTCGTCGAGGCGCTCGAAGCGTGCCCTCGCATCAGCGAGCGCTACTGGTTCTGGACCGGCGTCGGGTCGAAAGAGACGCTCGCCGGAAACTGGCGCCGCACCTTCCGTCGCTTGTGCGAAATCGCTGGCGTGCAAGGAGGCCACCCGCACCGGTTCCGGGACACGCTGGCTGTGGAACTGCTCCTGGAGGGCGTCCCCATCGAGCGAGTCTCCGTCCTGCTGGGGCACTCGTCGGTGAAAATCACCGAACGCCACTACTCCCCATGGGTGCAGGCGCGTCAGGCGCAACTCGAATCGGACCTGGTACGCGCCTGGCGGAACGATCCCATCGCCCAGGCTGAGATGCTCCGCGGCGACACGGCGTCGCAGGACCGCGAGGGTGTGCGAATGGCCGCGACATATCCGCGACACGAAAAGAGCACGGCCCCTAACTAGTTGAAAAAGCGCATGTTAGGCTGGTGAGCCGGGCGGGACTCGAACCCGCGACCCTGTGCTTAAAAGGCACATGCTCTACCACCTGAGCTACCGGCCCTGAACTGTGGTGGCGGGAACCGCTTATCGATCAGTTTATCAGACCCGGCGCCTGCGCCGCCTCATCCGGCGCGCTTGCCGCTATACTTGGTCCAGACGAGCGATGAACCGGCTGGCGCGGCGTTTTCTTTACACCTTTCTGGCGGTCACGGCCACCTTGCTGACCGGCACGTTGGGATTCACCCTCATCGACCACTACCCCCCGTTCGACGCCTTCTACATGACCCTCATCACCATGACCACGGTGGGGTATGGCGAAATCCACCCGCTCTCCCATGCGGGACGTGTCTTCAATTCGTTCTTGATCTTTTTCGGCGTTGCCACCATATTCATCGCCATCGGGGCCGTGACTCAGACTATCATCGAACGGGAGTTCGGCGAGGCCATCGCCAAACGGCGAAACAAACGCATGATCGATCATCTCAAGGACCACTACATCATCTGCGGCTTCGGGCGCGTGGGGCGCGGCGCCGCCGTCGAGCTGCAACACGCGGGCGTGCCCTTCGCCGTAGTGGACATCTCCCCGGAACGCGTCGAGCGCGCCATGCTCGAGGGCATGCTCGCCGTGGTGGCCGATTCCACCCACGACGACACCCTGCTCCGCGTCGGTGTCCAACACGCCCGCGGGCTGGTGGCGGCGCTGGCCACCGACGCCGACAACCTCTTCGTGCTGCTTTCGGCCAAGGCGCTCAATCCGCGGATTTACGTGGCCACGCGCGCCGCCGAAGAAGGCGCCGAAGAAAAGATGCGGCGCGCCGGGGCCGACGCCGTCTTCGCGCCTTACGCCATTACCGGACATCGGCTGGCGCAGTCCCTGCTCCGCCCGCACGTCGTCCAGTTCCTCGATTTCACCACCAAGGACATCGGGATGGATATCGCCATCGAGCAGGTTCGCGTCTCCGAGACCAGCCAGATGGTGTCGAAAACCATCCGCGAGATGCAGATCGGCCGGACCTTCGGCGTGATCGTCATGGCCATCCGCAAGGGGGACGGGAAGATGATGTTCAACCCGCCGGCCGATACCGCCGTCCAGGGTGGCGATTACCTGATCGTGATGGGCCGGCAGGAGAATCTGGACACCGTCGAAGAATTGCTTGCCAAGGCGCGCGCGGACCACAAGTGAGCCACGCGGAGTTTGGCGCCTCGGCCCCTCCACCGCGGCGCCGGCCAACAGCCGCGGGCTTCTTCCTTTCGGGCCGGTGGCGTAAGGCCCACGCTATAATACCTGTGCTGGTATTATGGCAGGCCGTTTTCGCCGACTGATCGAAAGGACCGTCTTTGCAGGTCTGAGACGCGGAGCGCCGCGAGGGGAGTCCGATCCCCTGTACCTGTCCAACCGTACTTGGAGCCACTGGCTCGTCCTCGGGCTGAAGATCGGAATTCCGCTCGCGCTCCTGGCCGGCGGTATGGCGTGGCTGTTCGAGAGCGGCCGTCTCGCCCCCGGGCCGCCCAAATACGAATTGACACCCGCTCAAGTCGCGCAGCAGTCGCGCTTTCCCGATCTCCGCGATGTCAGGGTGGAAACCAACCGGGACGTGGAGGTTCTGGAAGTCAGCATCGATCGCAGCGGTCCCATCGCCGTGGCGGGTGTCATCCGCAACAATACCAGCCACACCATCCATTCCGTGGAGATCTCCTTGAACGTGGCGGATGCGGCCGGATCCCAGTTGAGCCGCCAGTCGGCGCAGGTGCGCAACCTCGCGCCCCAATCCCTGACGCGCTTTCGGATGCCGATTCCGAACCCGACGGCCACCCAAGCCATCGTGCGCGAAATCCGGACGCAATAGCCTGGCAGCCTTCCCGCGTGCCCGGCGCGTCTTCAGCGCCGGAACAGAAACCACCGGCGGCGAAACTCGCTCATGCGCACTATCTCCGCTGGATGGCGGCCCGCGACGATAGTCCCGGGGTTTCGAACAAACAGAAGTTCGGCATTGCCCTCTCCCGCCCGCCTGGCGACCTCGGCGCGCGCCTCGTCCAGCCGCGCATGGCGGCGAACCGGATCGTGGGCGTCGCTGGCGACGGCGTGAACCAAACGGCGGTCCATCAGTTTCCAGGCGTGGTCCCGCGCCCGCGATCCAAATCGCCCGAGAAAGGAGAGAGCGGTAACCTGCAGCAGGCAGCCCTTCTCCACCCGCGCGGCAAGTTGAGGAAGGTCCCGCATGAGCAAGCGGTTGCGTTCCGGGTGTGTGATGACCGGAACGATGCCGCGATCCAGGAACTGAGTGAGGACGCCATCTATGCCGTCGGGAATCGAAACGTCGGGAAACTCGACCAGCAAATAGTTCCCATGGTCGATGGTGAACTTTCCCGGTTCCTCCAGTGCGGATTGCACGTTGTCGAAGCTCAAGTGAAAGTCGCATCCCCGGTGCAGGCGCGGCAGCGTCACTCCGGACGATTCGAGCCGCGCGATCCTGGTCTCTATCTGTTCCGGATCGAATAAGTACCGGGGGTCGGCGTGAGGGGTGGCGACAATATCGGTGGTGCCGGCTGCCGCCGCCGCCTGGAGCATCGCCAGGCTCTCCTCGTATGTCTCCGCGCCATCGTCCAGCCCCCAAAGAACGTGCGCGTGAATGTCGACCATGAGCGGCCCGGCTTCCCCCGGTAGGTTATCACGGTTCCGGCGGGGTCAGGTCCGTTTGCGCCGCACGCCGCCGTCGCCGGTCGCCGCGGCCGGCTCATTTCTTCAACCCCGCGGTCCAGTTCAACACTACCGTGATGCCCGGCGACGCTGCGGGAGTCTCGGTCTGCTGGGTCGTGTTGACCAGGAAGCGCTGCCCGTCGGATGAGACATCGTAGTGGAATATAAAAGTGCTGGTAACCCGGCTCCCGGCTTCGGGAAGCCATATATGCGAATCGAACAACGCATGAGGGGTCCCGGCCTGGAAGGCTGGAGCGGTCTTGACATCCACGGCCATCAGTTTGCCGCCAGGACCCATGTAAAAGAGTTCCTTCCCGTTGCGGCGCCAGCGAGGCTGCGAACCGCCGCCGCTCGAAACCCGAACCGTACCCGAACCGGCGGGGAAGGACTGCACGTAGACCTCCATGCCTTGTGCCGCTTCGTCGGAGCTGTACGCCACCCAGTGCCCGTCCGGCGAGAACTGGCACTGCGTGGTATTGAATTTCGTGTCGAGGTAGGCCGACGCCTTGCGATTCGCGGGGTCTCCGGTCATGTCGGAAAGAGACCATAGACCGATGCCGCCGCCACCAGGGCTGCCACGCGTGTACATGAGAGTGCGGCCATCGGAGGACCAATCGCACGGCCGCTCGCTCGTCTCGGCTTTCTGCAGCCGCTCCTCCTTTGCCGCGTTGACGGTGCCTTTGACGTACAGTGTGAAGACGCCCTCGCGGTTGGATCCGAAAGCGAGGCGGCTGCCGTCGGGCGACCAGACGGGGTCCACGTCCGCCGCGTTATCCTCGAAGGTGAACCGCGCTGGAATACCGCGCGCCACGTCGATCAGCCAGAGGTTGAAACTCCGTCCGTTTTGGCCTCGCTGCACCACCGTGGCCCTCGCCCCATCCCGCGAGAGAGCTACGTTGTAGTAGGCCGCCAGCTCCCCCAGGGGCGCCAGCGGCTTCCCCGTCCGGTCATACCATGTCAGTTGCCTGCCGCCTCCGCCGAAGTCGCCAGAGTAGTAGGCCAGCGCCCGGTCCCCCGAGACAGTGAATCCCGCAGACGTTGCGCCCAACGAGCTCACCCGTTCCGCGATGGGAAACGCATCGCCGGCCACCTCCAGGGTCTTCGGATTGAACGGCTGGGCCATCAGCGTTTCTTCCCGCAGGAACAGCAGATGTCCTGGTTTTCCATCCTCCGAAGGCGCCGCGTAGCGGAAGCCGCGTGTGGTGGCGACCAGGCGCTTCTTTGCTTTCCCGTCAAACGAGCCGAGATAGATCCCGTTGTTTTCGGGTGCGGCGAAAACGTTGAGGTACAGGAAGTGGCGGCCGTCCGCCAGGATTTGCGGATAGGCGTGGTAAAGCTCCCCGTGCGCTGCGTCGGCCTGTGTTACGCGAACCGGCTCTCCTCCGGCCTGCGGAACGCGGTACATGCCGTCCGGGCCGCCGAAGAAAATAGCGCCGTCCCGAGTCCAATCTCCGGCATAGGGGCGAGTACTTGCGGTGTCGAACATGCTGCATAACGTTTGGGCCGGCCCGCTGGATACCTCGATCTTCTTCAGCTTCCGGTCGCCTGAAGTAAACGCTAGGAATCGGCTGTCGGGCGACCAGAACGGAAAGATTCCGCCCTCCGTCCCCGGCAGCGGACGGGCTTCCAGCGAATCCAGGGCGCGGACCCACAACTGAGGCGAGCCGCCTTTGCCGCTGGCGAGGAACGCAAGCTGGCGGCCATCGGGCGACAGCGCCATCATGGCTAAGCCAATGACGCCCCCCTCCGGCGCCGGAACGTGGAAGCGCACGGCAGCCGGCCGGGTCGGCGTCTCGCGAAAATGGACGGCCGATACCGCGGCGAGCGCTACCACGAGCGCTCCCGCGACGGCCCACGGAATCCACCGGTGGCCGCGCGGGCCAGCGGTTCCGGCGGCCTGCGGGACGGGCACTGCCGTCAGCAGCAGCGGCATGTCTCCGATATCCCGCAGCCGCTTTCTCGGATCCTTCTCCAGGCATTTTTCGAGCAGCGGACGCACCCGTTCCGGCACGCCGCTCAAGTCCGGGTGATCCTTCACCACCGAGGCCACTGTCTCCGTCAGATCCTCGCCCTGGAACAGCATCCGCCCCGTCAGCAGCTCGTACAGCACCACCCCGAACGCCCAGATATCCGCGCGCTTGTCCACCGTCCTCCCGCGCGCTTGTTCCGGACTCATGTACGCCGCCGTCCCCAGGATCATTCCCGCGCGTGTGGCCGAGATGGTCATGGTGGGCGAACTCTGCGGGTCGCCCGACGCCGTCTCCACGGTCTTCGCCAGCCCGAAATCCAGCACCTTCACCGCGCCGTCCGCTTTGATCTTGATGTTGCCGGGCTTCAAGTCGCGATGTACGATCCCCTTCTCGTGCGCTGCCTCCAGGGCGTCGGCGATCTGCCGCGCGATGCGCAGAGCCTCTTCGAGCGGCAGCGGCCCCTTCGGCGATTCCCCTTCGATGAACTCCATCACCAGGTAGTCGGGTCCGACGTCGTAGAGCGTGCAGATATTGGGATGGTTCAGCGCCGCCACGGCGCGCGCTTCGCGCTCGAAGCGGTCGGAGAATCGCTCCTGCGAGACTTTGATGGCGACGTCGCGGTTGAGCCGCGGATCGCGGGCGCGGTACACCTCGCCCATCCCGCCCGCCCCGATGAGCGCGAGGATTTCGTAGGGGCCGAGTTTGGTGCCAGGCATCAGGCTCATTGCTTCAACGCCGTTTCTTTCAGAAGAGATGTCCAGTCCTGAATGAGCGTCAGGGGCTCGGCGGACTTCTGCTCGGGAGCGACGGGAATCAGGAAATGCTGTCCGTCCGCCGCGACTTCGAACCCAGCGGAAGCCCCCGCCAAGTCGACCGGGAAGAGTGCGCGGGCCTCTCCGGCGGGGAACTCCGCAGTCATCAGCCGCGGGCCGGGAGGTATTGACAGATAGAGAATCGCCTTGCCGTCTGGCCGCCATTTGGGTGACACCCCTAGGGCGCTCGAGATCAGGCGCTTGCCGCCCGCCCCCGGTGGAAATGGAGTCGCGTAGATCTCGGGACGTCTCGAGGCAATCGATGTGTATGCGATCCAGCGGCCGTCCGGCGAGAACTGCCCACGGCTATTTGAGAAACGCGTCTGAACGACCGGAAAGGGCTTCAGCGTGCCGCCCGGTTGATCGGGCGTCAGCGGCAAGGCCCAGACATCAGACTTGATCCGATCATGGCCGGTGTAATAGAGCAGGAATTTTCCGTCCGGAGACCAGCTTGTCGGTACTTTGTAGAGGTCGTCGGCGTAGATCAGTTGCTCCGGTCCCGCTCCATCGGCCGATTTTCGATACAGGTCCCAGTGCCCCTTGCGGAGGGAGCTGTAAGCGATGGCTCGCCCATCGGGTGACCAGACGGGATTATCGTTGAACGCACCATCGAATGTAAGCGGCGTCCGCAGCCCCCCACGCGCGAGATCGTAGATCCAGATATCGACCTTCGAACGAGCGTCCGAAGCATCAGCCAGGCTGACCGCGAGACTCTTTTGATCGGGTGAAAGTCGGAACCCGCCGAAGCGGCGCACCGGGAGGCCGACGGTGGCCTCCGGCTTGCCTCCGCGGTCGAACCACGTGAGGACGCGGCGCGAGTCCGCGCCCCCGTGATATGCCAGCAGTCCGGTTTCAGATACGGCAAAAACCCCGGCCGTCTCTGTATTGAGCACGCCTTGCACCCCTTCGGCGACCGGCACGGCTTCCCCAGTGGTTACCAGGCGTTTCAGATCGAAGGGCTGAGCCATCAATGTGCCTTCGCGCAAAAACAAGAGATGACCCTGGGAGAAGACCGCGTTGGAATTGGCTTGAAACAGCGGCTTGTCCTCCGCGCCGTCTTTTCCAGGTTGGCGATCCTGTGTGGGGGCTGCGCCGCTCAGGGAACCCACGCGGATCGTGACTTCCGTGGGGTTTGCCTGCTGCTGAAGCTGATACACGAGGTGGCGTCCGTCGGGCAGAAACCAGGGTAAGCGGCCGGCGGACAATGGTGTGGCCGCCCCGCCGGATGCGGACACACGGTGGATGCGCCCGATCCCCTCGATCCCCGGGTCGAAAATGATGACGCCCAGGGGGCTCCAGCTTCCACCGCGAGCCGCGGGGGCATCCGCCAGCGTGATGGCGGGACCGCCCGCCGCGTTCATGCGCTTCAGTTTGCCGCCGGCGAAAAACGCGATGAAGCGGCTGTCCGGCGACCAGAAGGGAAAGGTCGCGCCTTCGGTGCCTGCCAGTGGCTGCGCGGTGAGCGCGTCGAGGGGACGGACCCACAGCGAAGTTTTGCCGTCGGCGGTGCGCGCGCCGAACACGATGCGGCGGCCGTCGGGCGAGATCGCCGGCAATCCCAAGCCGTTGGTGAATTCCAGAGTGGTGTTGTCGGGCGGAAGAATGGTAACGCGAAGGGCCGGCAGTTCCGGCGGCGTCTCGCGGATGTGGAGTGACAAGATGGCGCCCAACGCTGCGAGCAACACAGCCGCCACGCCGGGCCACAGCCAGCGGCGGGTGGGCAGGAGCGGGAGCGGTGATTCGTGCGGCATTTCCTGCAGAAGATTCCAGGCATCGCCGATGTCGCGCAGGCGGTTCTTCGGGTCTTTTTCCAGGCAGCTCTTGAGCAGTCGCCGGACTTGCGGAGGAATGCCCTCCAAACGCGGCTCCTCTTTCACCACCGACGCCACAATCTCCGTGATGTCCTCGCCGTGGAACGGGCCGCGGCCGGTCAGCAGCTCGTACAACACCACGCCGAACGCCCAGATGTCCGCGCGCTTATCCACCGGTCTCCCGCGTGCCTGTTCCGGACTCATGTACGCCGCCGTGCCCAGGATCATCCCCGCCCGCGTGGGCGAGATCGTCATGGTGGGCGAGCTTTGCGGGTCGCCCGACGCCGTCTCGGCAGTCTTCGCGAGTCCGAAATCCAGCACCTTCACCGCGCCGTCCGGTTTGATCTTGATGTTGCCGGGCTTCAGATCGCGATGCACGATCCCCTTCTCGTGCGCGGCTTCCAGGGCATCGGCGATCTGCCGCGCGATGCGCAGAGTTTCTTCCAGCGGCAGCGGCCCCTTGGGCGATTCCCCTTCGATGAACTCCATCACCAGGTAGTCAGGTCCGACGTCGTAGAGCGTGCAGATATTGGGATGGTTCAGCGCCGCCACCGCGCGCGCTTCCCGCTCGAAGCGGTCGGAGAATCTCTCCCGCGAGACCTTGATGGCGACATCGCGGTTGAGGCGCGGATCGCGGGCGCGGTACACCTCACCCATCCCGCCCGCCCCGATGAGCGCGAGGATTTCGTAGGGGCCCAGTCGCTCTCCGACAGTGAGTGCCATCTGGCTGATTGCTTACGATTGTACTCCCTACCGCGGAAACATCTCCCGCACCAGGGCCATCGCCTCGCCGCTGGTGCGGATCAAGCCCTCCAGTTGCGCGTCTTCCACCGCCGCCAGAATCTGCGAGAACAGCGGCCCCGGCTCGTACCCGGCGCCGATCAGGTCCGCGCCGGTCAGCAGCGGCGCGGGCTGCAGGTGCTCTTCGGGGAACTCCGCCAGCTTGCGCTTTACCAGGTCGTAGTTCTCCAGCCTTCCGCTGCTGGCCATGCAGTCGAGCCGATGCAACTCCAGCAGCTCGTCGAAATCCGGCAGGCGCAGGAAGCGCTTCAACGTGCTCTCCTTCATCTTGGGAACGTCTTTGAAGCGCATGTGATTGGCCACCAGCGCCTCCACGCGCTCCATTTCATCCCGCGAGAAGCGCAGGCGCGTCAGGATCCCGCGCGTCAGCCGGACCCCTTCCTCCACGTGGCCGTTGAAGCGGATGCGCCCGGAAACGCTGAAGGTCGGCGGCTTGCCCACATCGTGCAGCAGGGCGCCCAGTGCCAGCGTCGGGGTGGGATGGTCGAGTTGCTCCAGCAGCAGCAGCGTGTGTACCCACACGTCGCCTTCGGGATGATAGTCCGGCGATTGCTCCACGCCCTTCATCGCCGCCACTTCCGGCAGGATGCCGGCCAGCAGGCCGCTCGAGTCGAGCATCTCGAAGCCGCGGCGCGCGCCGCCTTCGACCAGGATGCGCACCAGCTCGTCGCGAATGCGCTCCGCCGCGACCTTCAGGATCAGGGCGTGATGCCGCCGGATGGCGTCGAAGGTGGCGGCATCGATCTCGAATCGAAAGCGCGCGGCGAACCGGATGGCCCGCAGCATGCGCAGGCGGTCCTCGCCGAAGCGCGCGCCGGGATCGCCGATGGTGCGGATGACGCGGCGCTCCAGGTCGGCGCGGCCGCCGACATAATCGAGAATGCGGCCGGTCTCCGGATCCATCAGCAAGCCGTTGATGGTGAAGTCGCGCCGCAGCACGTCCGAGCGCGGATCGCTCTCGAACCGCACGCTGTCGGGCCGGCGGCCGTCGCTGTAATCGCGGTCGCTGCGGAAAGTCGCCACCTCCACCTGGGAGAAGACGTCGCGCACCAGGATCACGCCGAATTGCGCGCCCACGCGGCCGGAGTTGGGAAACAGGTCCATGATGCGGTCGGGCCGCGCATCCGTGGCCACGTCGAAATCCTTCGGCGCGACGCCCAGAAGCACATCGCGCACCGAGCCGCCCACCAGCCACGCCTGGTGTCCGGCGCCTCTCAGCTTGGCGATCACCGCGCGCGCCAGCGCTTCCGATGTCATAGCTCCGTACGTGTCCTTACCCTATGCTAATATGTGATTGCCGAACCCTACCCGGGGGCGGGGGAACCGACTTCTTGGGGCGCAGTCCGGGAGGACGGAGTACTTTCAAGCTCGCCCGTCAGCTGACCTCGCAGGCCGATTTGAAAGCCACCGAATGACGATCGAGGAGACATATCCGTGACACCCGGGCAGCGGCCCGCCGCAGTCAAGGTAGTGGTAGCCACTACCGTCATGCTGTCGTTCATTTCCTTCTGGCGCGCGGCGGCGATCGTGCTGAGCGACCTGGCGTCCTCGGCATACTACGTGGGCGGCATCGCGGAGACCGCGGTCGGAAAGGCGGCGCCCTGGTTCATCCTTTCGATCATGCTGTTCTCCTACGCCGTGCGCGCCATCTACATCGAGAGCTGCTCCATGTTCGTGCGGGGCGGCGTGTACAAGGTGGTGCACGAGGCCATGGGCGGCACGCTGGCCAAGTTCTCCGTGTCGGCCCTGATGTTCGACTACGTTCTCACCGGCCCCATCAGCGCGGTCAGCGCCGGCCTGTACCTCGGCGGCTTGATCAACGAGACCGGCGAGCATCTCCACGTTGCCGGCTTGCACGTTTACCCCCCGTACTTCGCCGCGGTTTTCGCCGCGACCGTCACGGTCTACTTCTGGCGCAAAAACATCATCGGCATTCACGAATCCAGCAGCAAGGCGCTGCGCATCATGCAGATCACCACCGTGATGGTGGTGATCCTGATCGTGTGGTGCGTCGCCACCATTCTGAAGAACGGCTACTTTCCGGTTCCCCTGCCGACACGCGCCAACCTCAAGTTCAGCCCCGAGGCGCTGGGCTGGCTTCAGGGCACGGTCGCGCCTTCGATCACGGTGATCGCCATCATGATCGGCCTGGGCCACTCGCTGCTGGCCATGAGCGGCGAGGAGAGCCTGGCGCAGGTCAACCGCGAAATCGCCCATCCCAAGCTGAAGAACCTGGAGCGCGCCGGCTTCGTCATTTTCATTTACAGCATGCTGTTCACGTCGCTGGTGTCGTTCTTCGCGGTGATGATCATCCCGGATGCCGACCGGGGCAGGTTCCTCGACAACCTCATCGGCGGCCTTTCCATGTACCTGATCGGCCCCGTATCGTTGCGCCTGCTGTTTCACGGGTTCGTCGTGCTGGTGGGGACCATGATCCTGGCCGGCGCGGTGAACACGGCCATCATCGGCTCCAACGGCGTGCTCAACCGCGTGGCGGAAGACGGCGTCCTGCCCGACTGGTTTCGCCATCCGCATCACAAGTTCGGCACCACCTCCCGCCTGATCAACCTGATCGTCATCCTGCAACTCACCACCATCCTCATCAGCCGCGGCGACGTCTACATGCTGGGCGAAGCGTATGCCTTCGGGGTGGTCTGGAGCTTCGCCATGAAGGCGCTCTCGGTGCTGGTGCTGCGCTACAAGCAGCCGGGAGGGCGCGAATGGAAAGTGCCGCTGAATTTCCACATCGGCACGACGGAGATTCCGCTGGGCCTCGTGATGATTACGGTCGCGCTGTTCGCGCTGGCGTGCATCAACGTGCTCACCAAACGGGTCGCCACCATCTCCGGCGTCAGCTTCACCATCGCGTTCTTCATCGTCTTCGAGCTGTCGGAAATCTACAACCGCAGGCACCGGACGGGCGAGAAGCACGAGATGGAGAAGTTCCGCCTGGACACCCGCGCCGACCTGACGTCGGAATCGGTCAACGTGCGTCCGGGCAACGTGCTGGTGGCCGTGCGCAATCCCAACCACTTGCAGCACCTGGCGCGGATTCTGCGCAAGACCGATACGCGAAAGATCGATATCGTGGTGCTTTCCATGCGCCGCGTGACGCAAGCCGGCTCGGGCGAGCACGGGCTCGAGCCCGACCAGATCTTCTCCGACGACGAGACCACGGTCTTCACCCACGTGGTGACGCTCGCGGAAAAGGCCGGCAAGCACGTGGAGCTGCTGGTGGTTCCCGGCACCGATCCGTACGAAGCGGTGGTCCAGACCGCCGCGCGCCTGCAATCCTCGCGCATCGTGATGGGGCTTTCGCCCAAGCTGACGCCGTCGGAGCAGGGCGCCGAGGTGGGCCGCTACTGGGAAGAGCTTCCGGAGCCGCGGCCGTCGCTCTCTCTCGAAATCGTCCTGGAGAACCAGAAGGACACGGTCTTCTTCAACCTCGGCCCGCATCCTCCGCGCCTCTGGCCGGAGGACGTCGACCTGGTCCACAATCTCTGGCTCAAACTGGGCGCCATGGGACCCGGCGCCAAACTCCACCACCGCGACATCATCGGGGTCGCCCTGCGCCGGCTGAAGGCGGAGCTGCAATCCGACCGCGCCCACGAGGTCGTGGACGACGTATTGCGGGAAGCCGGCGGTAACGCGAACTCCAACTCCGAAAACGGCGGGCGGTAACGCGATTCCTCCCCCCGGAGTCTAACTCGATACATGCGCTTGCTTCCGACCCTGGTCCTGGCCGCCGGCCTGGCCTGCGCCCAGGATGACGTTGTTTTCCGCGCCGGCGTAGCCCTGGTGCACGTGGACGCCGAGGTCACCTCGGCCGACGGCCGCATCCTCGACGGACTCGCCAAGGCCGACTTCCGCGTGCTGGACGAAGGCAAGGAGCAAGCCATCCTCCAGTTCGCCGCCGAGGAAGAGCCGCTCGACCTGATCCTGCTCTTCGATGTCAGCGGCAGCATGCGGGAAGTGGTCGCGGCCGTTGCCGCGGCCGCGCGCGAGGGCTTCCACGAGCTGAAGGCCGGCGACCGGGTCTCGGTCATGGTGTTCAACACGCGCAGCCGCGTGGTGGCGCCGTTCACCGACGATCTGGAAGCCGTGGACCGCACCATTCAGCGGGACGTTATGGACATCCAGTTCGGCGGCGGCACGTTCATACAGGCCGCCGTGGACGACGCCGCGCTACGCTTCCTCCACGAAAAGCGCACCCAGCGGCGGCGCGCCGTTCTGATCATCACCGACAATATCGGCATGCGCACGCGGCGGGAGGCCTCGGTGGTCCGCGACTTCTGGGAGGCCGACGCGCTGTTGAGCGGCCTGGTGGTGCGCAACCCGAGATACGAGGCGCTTCGCGCGGCCAGCGTCATCCTGGGCCCGCAGAACCTGGTGATGCAGGCGGGCATGCGGGGAATCGCCGAAAAGACCGGCGGCGATTTCATCCACTCGGACGATCCCGGCACGGCGTTCCAGGACGCCATGCGCCGCATCCGCAGCCGTTACGGTCTCTACTACCGCCTGCCGCAAGCCAAGCCCGGCGCCACGCGCACGGTGCATGTCGAGCTGAGGGCCGAGGCCGCCAAGCGCTATCCCAAAGCGCGGGTGCGCGCCCGCACAGGGTACGTGGTTCCGGCGAAGACGGAAGAGTCGAGCGCGCGGTAAGCGCGCGGGAAACTACTCGGACGGAACCTGGAACGTGCCGATGAAGCCGCTGCGCTCGAGGCGCGCGTTCCAGCTTTCGCCGAGGCCGCTGCCCGAGAAGCTGTTCTCCATCGCGTAGGCCGGCATGGCATGCTCCACCTTGTTCAGCGGCGGGTACCAGACCTCCTCGTTGCCGCAGACGTGGTCGGTTTCGCTCATGGCGCGGGTCTGAATGGAGGCCAGCGAACCGGCGGTCAGCCGGGCCACGCCGCCGTGGATGTTGCCATCCTTGACGGTCAGCTCGATGGGCGCGAAGTCCACCTGGACTACGTCCTTGAGCAGCTCGCCGCCCATGGATTTGGCGAAGCTCTGGAGGGCCAGGCGCTGCTCGGCGTTGGCGTGGTTATCCACGATGAGCACCGCAATGGCGGGGTTGATCGGTTCGGTCCGGAGGCCCAAAGTGTGCTCGGAGCGGATGACGCCCACGACGGAAAGGCCGTCGAGGCTTACGCCGTGCCAATCGCCGGCATCGATTCTCCAGCCGAACACGGCTTCGCGGCCGACCTGTTCGGCCTCGCCGTTGGCGAAGCAGGGACCGGTGTACACATCGGCAGTGCGAGCTTCGATATAGTTGCCACGAACGGTGCGGGAAGGAATCCCAGCGGCAAAAGAAACACAAACGGCGGCTACCGACACTACGACACCACGATATATTCTCAGCATCCTAGTAATCTCCCTTGGTCTTTATTATAGCCGATACCGGCCAGGGGCAGGGCGGCGGAGTGGCGCGAACAGGCGAGCTTCGCTCGCCGGGCGGGTTGACAACCCGCCGCAGGTTGACAACCACTGGTGTCCAAATTAGACACGTTCAGCCAGACTCCACGTGCCAAACAATGGACATAGGCCC